>Ga0209715_1000035_pt1 | contig 148984 bp, 130 predicted proteins | sample COGITO_mtgs_1205_2_FD_184809 | JGI IMG/M metagenome (GOLD analysis project Ga0209715, IMG submission 184809) | Pelagic marine microbial communities from North Sea - COGITO_mtgs_120503 (SPAdes) (version 2) | ecosystem: Environmental > Aquatic > Marine > Epipelagic ... | reverse complement strand
AATCTTTCTCCTAACTGTGCTCAAATTGTAATATCTGGAGCAATTATAGTGTTGCCTGAGGTATCATTAACGCTTACTAGTTCAAATTCAACTGTAGATCAGGAAGTTTATTCTGGTGATGGCATCACCCCAGTTACGCTAGATATAGACCCTGCAGTTTTTTCCTATAAAATAGAATGGAGAGATAATTTAGGAAATGTAATTGCTGCTCCCCCTGGGATAACATTAATTCCGTTCCCAGATTTTGCAACCGTATCATCATTGACGCTTTCAGGAACTTTATCAAATTCCTCTACTCTACCAATACCGTATTATTATAGAATTTCTACGGTAACATCCACAATTGGTATTGAAATGGCAACATTCGATGGAAGAATATTAGTATTACCGGAAGAAGAAATAACTACGAGTGTTCCAGATACGACAACAATTTGTCAAATTACTCCTATAAACTTAGAGTTTGACTTCGTGGGAATAGAGAGTTTGAGTTTTCTCTCTTCTCCTTCATTACCATCGGAAATATCAATTTCTACAGTTTATACAACAACTCCTACATTTGAAATAACCGTTGTATCAAATTCAACTGAGATTGGAGAGGTTTTTCAAGTTCAAATTATAAATGAAGATGGAACCAGCCCGGTTCCTTACAATTTTGTCACTACCACTTCAAATACAACTTCAACATCTATTGCAACTAGTTTAGCGAGCGCAATTACTCATCCTAATATCACTGCTTCTGTTGTTAGTTCAACCATTACGTTGGAATCTACAAACCCTAGTTTTGTTTTTAGAGTTATTGAAAATACAGCTAACATTGCGAATAGTTTTGTTTCAGTATTTGATTCAAAAATCAGAATAGATGAAACAATACCTGTAACAGGTTCTTTGATTGTTTCCGGGACAATTATTACAGGTCTTACAACTGATACAACATATGAATTAACCCTTGAGACCACCGGAGTAAGAACAAGTGCAACTACTGATTCAGTAACAACAGAGCTAGTCATTAGGCCAGATGGTTTAATAACTTTAACAAGTTCTGCATCTACTCTAAATCAAGAAGTTTGTGATGGAAATCTTATAGACTCCACCACATTCTATTTAGATGGTAATGCTACTGGATATACAGTAGAATGGCACACTGGAACACCTACAGGATTGATTTTTAATCCTGTATCTGCGATTCTAGAAGCCGCAGCTACAAGTACAATCACATTATCAGGAACACTTGATACAGACGTTTCTGTAACCACTGTTTATTACTACACAATAACAACTACAGGTGGTTCCTGCAATAGTGGTGCAGCAACAATTAGTGGTACCATAGTAGTCTATCCTAAAGAAGAGATACTATTATATCCTTCTGCAGAAACTTCTTTTCAAGTCACTGATTATGTTTCACTAGAATATACATTTGAAGGTTTAGAATCTCTATCGCTTACGGCAAGCTCTGTGGCGAATCTTACTACAATAGGCTTGACCGCAACGACAAGTTTCACTTCTATACCAAGTGTAGAATTAACAGTAGTTACAAGTTCAACTTTTGCAGGGGAGGTATATCAAATTGAAATAGTGGATGAGAATGGTGATGTTATTAAACAATTTTATCAAACCACTTCAGCAACAGAGTCTATAACTACTATTGCTTTAGGACTTGTTAATAATATAAATCAAGCTAATATTGATGTTACAGCTTCTCTAACTTCAAGTAATGTAATTAACATAGCTGCTAATGATCCCGATTATGTATTCTGGATTAGAATCAATGATAGTTCTACTCCAGATACAATTGAACATGCAAGTGAGGCTCGTATGAGTATAACCTCAACAGTTCCGGTTCAAGGAGTGTTTTCATTGACAGGTACCCCTACAGTTGAGATTACTGAAATTACCAGTTACACCTTCGATGTGTTTACCCCAGGAATTCGTTGTGATACAGTTAGTGAAACAACGATACTAATACTTAATCCGGGAGCTCAAGTTTCATTAGCTACTTCTGATACTACTTTAAATCAAGAGTTATTAGATAATGAGGATATTGAGGATGTGGTCTTTACTTTAAATGGAACGGCAGATAATTATTCTGTGGAATGGCCAACAGGTATTCCTTCTACTTTGAGTTTTTCCCCTGAAGAAGGTTCTTTGGGAGGTACATCAACAATTACATTATCAGGTACTCTGAATACAGGCGCAACTACTACAACGGTATACTATTATACAATTACCGCTTTAGATGATGGGGTAGATGAAGGAAGTTCCATTTCTGGAAGTTTTGTTGTTTACCCTTTAGAAATTTTCAGTATTGTTCCTAGTGTTGCAGAAACGTTCTGTTCTAATGATTATATCAATCTGACATACGAGTTTGAAGGATACAGTTCCCTGTCTGTATCTTCATCTACTAGTTCTACTATTTCGACTTTAGGAATTTTCAGTAGTTTAACATATTCTACAAGCCCTTCGGTAGAATTAACAGTTGTTGCAAGTGCTACTTCAATAAATGAAGTATTCCAAATTGAGATTGTAGAAGAAAATGGTGGATCGCGAGTAATAGTTTACCAAACAAGTACAGCAACAGAATCTATAAATACGATTGCCTTAGGACTAGCTGAAGCAATTAATAATGACTCGAGTGTTTCTGCTTCCTTAACTGCGAGTAATGTCATAAATGTGGTTGCAGACAGTCCTAGTTATGTATTCTGGATAAGGGTTAATGATGGAAATACTTCTGGTTCAATGGAAACTTTTAGTACGTCTAGGGTTAGAGTTACTAATGCAATTCCAGTGACTGGTGTATTCTCTATAACTGGAACACCTACAGTTTCAATAACAGAAATTACTTCTTATACTTTAACGATAAATTCACCTGGAATACGTTCAACGGCTACTTCTGCAACAACTATTATAACTTTAAATCCAGAGCAAATAATTTCACTTACCTCTTCTGCATCCTCTCAAAATCAAGAAGTTTGTGATAATACTGCTATAGAAGAAGTAGTTTTTCAATTAGAGGGTAGTGCTTCAAATTACACTGGTCTTATATGGATTGGAAATATACCTGGAGGTATTTCTCAGCCTACACTTTCCGCAAGTAATACCCTTACACTTTCAGGTACAATATCTACTGGAGTAACTACTAAAACTGTCTATGCGTACAGCATTACAACCAGTGGTCCTAGCTGTGAATCAAATACTGTAACTGGAACCATAACCGTTTTACCAAACCATTACATTGATTTTAGTGCTGGTTCAGAAAGTGATCAGACGGTTTGTTATCAGGGAGATATTGATGCTATTGAATTTGAACTTTCTGGGGGAGCAACAGGATATACTGTGACTTGGTCACCATCTAATCCAGGCTTAAATATTTTTGAATCTTCAAGTTCTTCAACTACATTTACCATTTCTGGAACTATAAATGATGACATTACTACAGAAACAGTCTATACTTATACCATTAATACTAATGGAAATGCATGTAATGTTTCTACTGCATCTGTGACTGGTGAAATTACCGTAATTCCTAGATTAGTAATTAATGTCGATACTCCATTAACTCAAAATCAAATTGGATCAAGCGCTCTGTGTAACGATAATGATATCAAACCAATTTTCTTTTCATTTACCTCAGGAAATTCTCCTACTACTATAGTGGAATGGACAGATGCCGATGGTGTAAGTATAAATTCTCCAGGACCAACTTTGAACGGTAATGTTTTATCAGGCGCTATTAATACTGCTTCAACAGAATTAACGACTTATTTCTATACTGTAATTGCAACTGATATTAATGGAACTTGTGTCTTTATTGATTCTTTTAGCGGTACCCTTCAAGTGGCTCCAGACATAATTGTTTATGAAGACTACATTCAAGATAATGATGTAACTGATGTGACTTGTACTGGAGAAACGGATGGATCTATTTTTATACCAATAACAACACAAGCAGAATTTGAGTTACGCATTGAAGGAGGTCAAACTGCAACAGCTCAAATTGATAGAGTCTCTCTTTCTGTTAGTGATACTTTAAATGCAGGTGATCAAATAAGTGTTGTTATTGACGGAATAACTTTTACTAGTGTAGTTGCCTCAGGAACAATTACTCAGACGATTTTAGAAGAGTTAAGAGATAAAGTTAATTTTGGTTTAGGTTCAGATAGTGTAGCTGTAATAGCAACTGTTGTAGATGACGGAACGGATGTTTACATGCAATTGATAGCAGATACTGCTGGAATTGGATTTTCTTCTTCTGGAACATCAATAAACTCAACTGTCACCGGTACAACAGAAGTTGCTACTATCGTTGAAAACAAAAGTTTAAACTATGAATATGAGTGGACCGGTCCTAATGGGTATACAAATTCAAGTTTGAGTATTTATAATCTAGCTGCTGGAACTTATAATTTAGCTGTTAGTATAAATGATTGTGAAGCCAGTACAATCTATTCTTTTGAAATTGAAGAGCCCTCAATAACCGTAGGGACGATTTCTGAAACATGTGCAGGTGATATTTCTGTTCCTATAACTGCATACCTTACTGCAACACAATTATCAATTGATGGACCAAAAGTGACTGTAGAATTATTTGAAAAAGGAGCAGATAATTCGTATTCAGTTCCTTTTGGAAGTTCTCAAGAATTTACTTCTAGTGTTTCCACAAATACTTTTACCGCAAGTTTTTACAGCCTAGAAGAAGGAGAAACCTATCAGATGGTAGTTACTGATAATACATGTAATTCAAGAATAACTTCAATTGTAGGTCCTATTACTACCTTCTTGACAATCAATGAAGGTTCAATCCTAACGACTGATGAAGAGTGTTTTGGTCAAGGAGGGACTATATCGTTAAATACTACAGCAATTACTGGAGGTTCAGGCTATTATAGTTACAACTGGACTAATCTTACATCAGCTAATCAATACATCACACGAGAAGTTACTGGTGCTGAAGCAGGACTATATGAGTTGACAGTAACTGATCAAAACTATGGTTGTGAAGAAACAACAACTGGAATAATCGAAATAGTAGAAGTTGTGTCCGATATAACAGTGACCAGATCAAATGCAACTTTGACCAATGATTGTTATGATAGCAGAGATGGTACTCTAGAGGTTGTTGTTACGGGAGGTTCCGGTGATTTTTATTATGAGTGGTATTTTGAACCACAAACCTCTTCTCTAACCCTTCTACTTGATAATGATGACCCAATTTTAGTGGTTGATGATGAAATTCCTGCTAGTTACTATGCTGGTGGTGAGTATTATGTATTAGTATATGACGGAGGGGGAGTTATTGACTGTCCTTTGGGCGGTACTTCTGATAATTTTGTAATCACTAATCCAGAAGAGATTTCCTTTGCATCGGCATCTACTACAATTTCAAATATAATCTGTGCTGGGGAAGAGACTGGTTCTATTTATGTTGAAATTTCAGGTGGTTCTGGGAATTACCTTTATACCATCAACGGTGGGATTCCATATCTAGATACTACAGGAGTGATCTCAGAAAATGGTTTGGCTGCTGGGAATTATACATTAATAGTGGAAGATGCAGATAATGAATGTAGTACGGCACAACAAATTACTCAAGACATCACGATTAGTGAGCCTGCAGGAGGAGCCCTAGAGATTAGCCTAAATACTATAACTGAAATTCCTTGCGAAGGAGGATTAGGATCAATTCAAATAGATATTAGTGGAGGTTCACCGCTCACTACGAACAGCACCTCTTCAGTGATTGATTTTTATACCGTAAATGTTAAAGGAGGAAACTTCTTTGCATTAAATACCTCTCATGATCCAGATGATTCTACGCTAACCATAGGAAATCTTTCAACTCCAGGTACCTACGTAATTACAGTCACTGATACTAATGGATGTCAACAAATTTTGAGTGATATTATTTTAAACAATTCTTCTAATGGATTGGCTGCTACGGCTGTAATTACCCAAGCCAGTGGATGTAACGAATTATCTTCTACAGAAGGGGGATCGATTCAAGTTACATGGCCAGATCGTGGTGATGGAAATAATGCAGGATACCCATTGTGGCAACAAAGGAAATCAGTAAACTATGACAGTTTTACTATTGCTATTAATGGAACCGTTGCTGGGGCCGATCTAACCTCCAGTGGTATAAATATCACTACAACTAATTCAATTACGATTTACCCATCTTCAACAGCATCAACCACCTTTGGTAATATTCAAGATTTGGCCGCTCAGCTTGCTTATAATATCAATCAAATCTCAGATTTGACAGCCACCCTAAATGGTTCTACTATTTTGGTTAAGGGAGAAATCATTGACAATGTGACTTCTTTTAATATAAATAACCCATTTAACATATCTGTATCAGGAGTTTCTCAGCTAGCTCAATCACAATGGTCTGATTTAGCTGGTATGGCAGGGATGGAGATTGTAAATGGTTTAGATGCAGGATATTATCGTGCTATCATAAATGATGGTTCAGGTTGTGGTGGAAGTTTGGTGCAAAATTCATCTCAAGGAGGTACTATTTTCGAAATAGATAGCCCACAATCTCTTCAAATAGATAATATTTCTTTTGATGAAATTACGTGTAGTCAACCTACTTCTAACCTTCAGTTTCAATTATCTAACGGGTCTTTTATCTTAAGCCCAAACCCAAGTGCTTTCACTTTAACCTTAAACTCCACTGAATTAGACAGTACTGTTGACGGAACCGTAACCTTTTCAACGGGAACGACTACAAGTTCAACTACGAGTACGGCAACTGCAGCAGCCACAACTGTTGGTAATTCATACACGCCAAACTTGAGAACGAACACGATTAATATAGAATCCCTTATACCTGGCGATTATGAACTGGTGGTACAGAATGTTCAAACAGAATGTATTGCAGTTTTAAACTTTACAATCAATGAAGCGGTTTCTATCAGTTATTCAGGTGAAACAGAATACACTATAGACTCTTGCTACGAAACCTATCAAGATGTGTTTTTTGATCAATTTCTGATTGAAGGGGGAGAACCCTATCAAAATCAGGAGGGCGAGTCTTATTATAATATGATTTGGAATTTTTATCCCGCAGATGTATCACAAAATAATTCCAGGATTACTACACTAAGTAATAGAGTAAACTTTAATCCTTCTCCAGGAAACTATGAATTGATGATTTATGATGCAAATGGATGTACTATTCAAGACGAAAATGGAAATGATTCACCAATTGAATTTACGTTCTCACAGCAACTTGGAAGTCTTGAGATAAATGGAGTAGGAGGAGCAAATGGAAATGAATTTTCTCAGCCTGTAAGTTGTGAAATCGATGCTGAAGATGGTCAGATAAATCTTGAAGTGGTAAGTTCTGATCCTGCAATTGCTGTTCCCCCATATGAAATTATATGGGAGATTCTCCAATCTTCTGATGTAGCCTCTGAGCAACGTCTTCTTTTTGAGGGAGTAACCGCTTCTGAGGATAGTCTTGAGGTATATACTATTAAATTAAATGATATTGCTATTTCCTACACAACACAAGAAAATAGTGAACCCATACTTTCTGTGGTGAATGAGTTTGCCAATATTATTGATAATAAAGATCAATTTAACGCCACTGTAGATATTACTGAGAACCCTAATGAAATTATCATAACAACAGCTTCTGATGCAACTTTAGCTTTGGAGATAATTTCTCAAAGTACCCAATTACAAATGGTTAATTCTTCTGCGAATTCAGCTATTTGGTTAGCTCTTGACGGAACCAATGGAACAACGAACTTTACAGGATATTCCGATTTAAATAATTTAGCTGAAGGATCTTATCGTTATACTATCACAGCAGTAGATGTTGCTACATGTGATAACAATACAGAACCGCAGAGTTATCAAGGAATTATTACAGTGGAAAATGAAAATGTACTCGAAATTAGAGAAGGTCCTATTGTAGATGAATACCTTTGTAATGGTCAGGCAGGAACCATGTATGTGGATGTATATGATGGCAATACAGGCCCACTTACCTTTTTCTATAATAACGAACCGGCTACTTTTGAGATCGTAGGTACTAACCAATACCTTATAAACATAAGTGATCCTGTAGAAACAGCTGCCCTTGAGATATATAATGCTTCAAATTGTGGAATTTCTAGACAAATTAACATTGGTAATGGTGAGCCTCTGTTTGATTTTACTTCTATTAATTTCCAACAATCTGAAACTTTCTTAGCCAGAGAGGACATTACATTTAATGATTTATCAGAAAACGAATATGATTCCTTTGAATTTATTTTTGGGGATGGCACCCAGAGTGATTTGATCGAGCGGAATACACCCAAACCAATAATACATGAGTATGCTATTTCTGGGACTTACTATGTGACACTTAGAATCTACAACGATTTAGGCTGTATGGAGGAACTTACCAAAACAATAAAAATTGGTAAAGGATATAGTATTTTGGTTCCTAATGTATTTACCCCTAATGGGGATATATGGAATAGTACTTTTAAACCTATCTTTAACGGATTGAGTGAGATTACACTCAGAATTTATGATTCAAAAGGTGGTTTATTGTTTGAAGAAGTTGGAGCAGAAGGAAATGATCCTGAAATTCAAGGGGTATCCCTTTTAGGATGGGATGGTGAAAATGATTCTGTCTCTTCTCCTTATTATATCTATACAATTAATGGAAAAACTATAGACGATGAAGATATTTTTAGAGACGGTACATTTATAATACTTCGTTAATATGAAAAAGACTAGACTCACATTAGTAATTTTATTATTGTTCATTTTTAAAACATTTGGTCAAGAGGATATTATTGTAAGTCATTCTCGTTTTATGCAAAAGGTGAACCCTAGTTTTTTTGGTATGAATAATATGAATAAAACTGGAGTTCTATATAATTCTGTTGGCTTACTGGGTAATGTGAATATTGAAAGTAAGTATTTCTTTGGTGCCTTATCTTTTGATTCCGATAACTTTAGTATAGGACTGGATGTATATTCACTAACTATGGACAATACAGGTATGGTAAACACCAGACCCAGTATTAGTTATATTTATAAAATTCAATTGGATAATGATCTTTATTTCTTGCCTGCGATTTCTATAGCATCTGGAAGTTCAAGAATAGATAACTCTAAGTTGATATTTGAAGATCAGTTAACTTTAGTCTCAGGATACCTTCAATCAGAATCCCAAGATCCATTAGCCCCATTAATTGGGAATGCGAGTTATCTTGATCTTGGAGCATCTTTTATAGTACATTCCTCCAACTATTTAATGGGATTGAGCATCAAGCATTTAAACCAACCTAACATATCTTATAACAAAGAGGATAATAACATAAAACTCCCTATTCGTTATTCCATTCAAGGGGGCTATGAGTTTGATGTAAATCCATATGACCGACCACTTCTTCCAAGATACTCGACCATACTTTCATTTTTTAATGCATCCATGATGGGAAAAAATATTGATATTTATTTATCTCAGGAGGCGCAGTTAGGAGAATTTTCTATTGGCTTAAATCAACAATTTAAAAAGACGGGAGATTTTGGTTTTACTAATATTGGAATTTCTGTTGCATTAGCTTATGAGAACTTTGAGTTTGGAACGTTATATAATTTCCCTTTCCAAAATCAAGCAAAATCTTCAGTTTATTCTCCTAGTACAATTGAGGTTTTTCTGACTTTTGATTTTAGTCCTTATTTGAGAAACAAACGAGGTGATTATAGAAGAATCAGTATTGATAACTACTATTAATTTCTGAAGATTCCATTAGGAAATACAACGGGACTTTCAAAGCCATTTTTTCCTACTGTTGATATTCCAAAAAAGAAATTATCGATTACGATACCCTCTAAAACATATTCGTTTATATCCCCAACAAAGCGTTCGTTTTGCCAGATTGGACTGGTTGTATTACGCCAGTATATTTTATAACCGGATACATTTGGGTCATTTACTTTTTCCCATTTAAATTTAGCTGCTGCCTGAACAATGCCACCAATAGAAAGTTTTTTGACTGCGGGTGGTGCCCAAGCAATACTTGCTAAATTTATTGCATTTACGGCAGTTAATTTTTTGGCATATTCAAAATCCACACCTTCAATTACATCACCATAGGCAATCCCATCTTCAACTCTAATATCTTGATGTTGCATCACATAGTTTTCGTGCGCTTCCATAATTCGAATCCCTGCAAAACCGACATCATTAAAAGGGCGATGGTGACCTCCACGTCCAAAACGATCCAATCTATATATCATAATTGGATTCATTTCGGGCATAAAAGTCTTTACATTCTTATGAACGTATCTTGCTAATTGTCTTGAAATTCCATCTACTTCACCGCCATAGAAACGGCGCGCATTTCTTGCTTTTTCAGTTTCATTTGCTGGAACAGGCTCAGAAAAAATACGAAAACTTCGGTTGTCAATAACTCCGTCAACCCCCTTTATATTTCCTATCATATCATTGTTCAAGATTCCAATAATTTCCCAGCCTTGAGCATTGACATATTTAGCTAAACCTTTTCCGCCAAATAAGCCTTGCTCCTCTCCGGCAAGACCTACATAAACAATACTATTTTCAAAAGTGTAATTTGAAAGTACTCGTGCAGCTTCAATTGTTCCAGCCATCCCGCTTGCATTATCATTTGCTCCAGGAGAATCATCTTTATAATTAGTTGGATCTGAGATTCTAGAATCAATATCCCCGCTCATTATAATAAAACGATTGGGATGCGTTTTTCCACGTTGAATGGCAACAACATTATTTATCCAAACAGGTTTTACGATTCGATCACCATCCTCAGGAGTAAAATAGTTTTTTTGATAAAAAACTTCTAAACAATTGGAACATTCATTTGAAATTGTTTCAAATTGACTTTTAATCCAACGTCTTGCAGCACCTATTCCGCGAGTTTCAGACAAGGTATCGCTTAGGGTGTGCCGTGTTCCAAAATCAGCTAGTTTTCGAATATCATTTTCCAAACGTTTTGAGGAGGTGTTATCAATAATATCGTATAAGACATTTTTTGTTTGTGCTGTACTAATAAGGAAGCACAAAAAAGCGACTATGAAGAATCTTTTTTTCATCTCAAATTTTATTGTAAAGTAATAAAAAAACAAATACTCAAATATCGTTTTTAGCGTATCTTCTTAGAAGCAGTACTTATTTTCCTCAATTAGTTTATCTGCAATTTGTGTTTTTAATCCAATAATGTCCGAATATTCTTTGAATTGAAGTTTTTTATAAAGCACTTCCAAAAGTTGTTTCTGTTCGTCTTCTTTACACATGTTTATAATAACTTCTTTCCCTTTTTTAGCAATAATATCTGAAGCTTCATATAGGTAAGCTTTAGTCATTGCAATTTGAACAAGTTGACTTTTTTCTCCAGAACGATCACAATTTTTTAACGTTCTTAAAATTGCAGATTCTGTAAAATAGATTTCAATAAAAATGTCTGATAATGCCAATAGTATCTGTTGGTGTTCATCTAATTTTGCACCATATTTTTGTGCAGCATTTCCAGTCAAAACAATAAATAATTGTTTGAAATTAGCCAATAAACGTCTTTCTTCAGCGAGTATAGATCCTCTATCGGTTGGAATATTAGTATCTTCTTTTATGCTTGTTGCTGCTTTCATAACCGCCGACATCAAGTCCAATTGTCCTTTCATTCCTTTTTTCAGAAGCATACCTACAGAAAGCATTCTGTTTATTTCATTAGTTCCTTCATAGATTCTTCCTATTCTTGCATCTCTCCATGCAGATTCCATAGGCATGTCTGCAGAAAATCCCATTCCACCCATTATTTGAATTCCATGGTCTGCAGCATTTTGTATATCTTCAGAGGCTCCTACTTTTAAAAGGGAACATTCAATTGCAAAATCCTCAACTCCTTTTAACTCAGCTTCTTGATGTGTCAAACCTTCGGCTACAAAAGATTGTATTCTTTTTTCTACATCATATGCCGCACGATAACAAGCAGACTCTCCAGCATAACAGGAAGTTGCCATATGTGCCAGTTTTTCTTTTATTGCACCAAATTGAGCAATAGGGGTATTGAACTGGATTCGTTCATTTGCATATTGAACAGCAGCAGAAGTAATTCTTCTTTGTGCATCCAAACAGGCAACACCTAATTTTATACGACCGACATTTAATGCATTCATGGCAATTTTAAAACCCTCCCCACGACCAGCTAGCATATTTTCTACAGGTACTTTGGTCTCACTAAAGAATACTTGGCGTGTGGAAGAGGAATGAATTCCAAGTTTATTTTCTTCATCTCCAAAAGTGATTCCATTAGCATCATCCTTAGGAACAATAAAGCCAGTAATATTTTTATCATCTTCAATTCGTGCAAATACAATGAAAACACTTGCAAATCCAGCATTTGAAATCCACATTTTCTGCCCTGATATCAAATAATGAGTACCATCATCTGACAAAACAGCTTTTGTCTTCCCAGAGTTGGCATCAGAACCTGCACCAGGCTCAGTTAAACAATAAGAGCCAAACCATTCTCCTGTTGCTAATTTTGTGACATATTTTTGTTTTTGCTCTTCTGTACCATAAAGTGTGATAGGTAAGGTTCCAATTCCTGTATGAGCACCAAAGGCTGTTGATAAAGATCCAGTAGCTCCAGAGATATAATCACAAACCAACATTGTAGAGACAAAATCCATCCCCAGACCTCCATAGGCTTCGGGTACTGATACACCTAAGAATCCGAGGGCTCCTATTTTTTCCATTAACTCTTCGGTTAAAGCGTAATCCTTTTTTTCAAAGCGATCTTTATTAGGCCATACCTCACGATCAATAAACTCTTGAACAGCTTCTTTCATCATGCGTTGTTCTTCAGAAAAATCTTCTGGAGTAAAAATATCATCTGGTGTTTGATCATCAATGATAAAACTCCCTCCTTTAATCCAATTGTCTTTTTTTAATTCCATGTTTGTTGTATTTATGTTTGGGTAATTGTAGTATTAAAATGTTTAAAATTTGAAGTAGTTTCTCGAATGCATTCAATGACTTCAAAAAAATGTTGAACTTGTTGTTGTGTGAGTTGTTGGTCTATTTTTTCATTAAAATCTAAAACGACAGCTTTTGAGTTCTCACGATGTTTTTTTCCTTCCGGTGTAAGGTGTATTAGTACTCCTCTGCCATCATTAGGATTTTTTATTCTATTTATTAATCCTCTTTCTTCCATTGCATTTAATAACCTAGATAAACTAGTTGGTTCCATTCCCATTTTAGGTCCTAAGTTGGTGGAGGGTGTCCCCTCTGAATCGATGCTTAATAATGCAAACCCCATTGCCATGGTAGAGTCAAATTGAAGGGCTTCTTTACTATACATTTTACTTACTAGTTGCCACGTTGATCTTAGTGCACTTTCAAAAGTTTCATGTCTCATACAGATCAAATGTAATAAATTTTACTATGCATGCATAGTAATATGATTTTATTTTAAAAAAAAAGTGTCTAGATTTCCAGACACTTTTTTAATAGGATATTTAAAAGTTAGCTATTCGTACATTTTTTCAATAAGATCACTGTACTTTTCTTTAACTACTTTTCGTTTTAATTTCATTGTAGGGGTTAAGTGCCCTTCATCAATTGTCCATTCCTCAGGAATAAGTTCAAATCTTTTGATTTGTTCCCAAGAACCAAATTTTTTGTTGTGTATGTCAATATCATTTTGAATAGCCTCAATAAGAATACTTTCTTTACAGGCATCAACTAATGAATTTGTTTTGATTCCTTTAGATTCTAACCATTGTAATATATATTCTATGTTAGGTTGAATCAATGCTGTAGGCATTTTTCTACTTTCACCTACGACCATTATTTGTTCTATAAACAAAGATTGTTTCATCTGATTTTCGAGCACTTGCGGAGCGATGTATTTACCGCCAGAAGTTTTGAACATCTCTTTTTTACGATCGGTTATTTTTAAAAAGCCTTCCGAATCAATTTCTCCTATATCACCTGTGTGGAAGAAATCATTACTCATGACTTCAGAAGTCTTTTTGGGCTCTTTATAATATCCCATCATCACATTGGGTCCTTTGCAAAGTATTTCACCATCTTCAGCAATTTTGACTGTTACCCCATCTATTATTTGTCCTACACTTCCAACTTTAAAATAATTATTACGCATATCATTAACTGATATCACTGGAGAGGTTTCGGTCAAACCATATCCTTCTACTAAAGTCATTCCTGCTGCAGTAAATATTCGGGCAAGCCTTGGTTGAAGTGCAGCACTACCTGATGCAATAAGTTCTAGATTTCCTCCTAAAGCTTCTTGCCATTTGGAGAGAATTAACTTACGTGCAATTTTAAGTTTAAATTCATACCAGGCTCCATTTTGTCCATAAGGCTCATATTCTAAACCAACATTTACAGCCCAATAAAATAATTTTTGTTTGATTCCGGTAAGCTCTCCACCTCGAGCGTATATTTTGTCGTATACTTTTTCAAGTAACCTAGGAACTGCCGTCATTACGTTTGGTTTTAATTCACGTAAATTGTCGGCAATCATTTCAAGGGATTCCGCAAAATATACAGAAACACTATTGTACATGTATATATATAAAATAACACGCTCAAAGATATGACAAACCGGTAAAAAGCTTAAAGCAGATGCTTCTCCTATGTTCAGCGGAAGTCGTTTTGAACTTGCTAATACATTTGAGACTACATTATCGTGACTTAGCATTACACCTTTGGGTGTTCCCGTAGTTCCTGAGGTATATATTATAGTGGCTAAATCAGAAGGTAAAACAGCTGATTTTCTTTTTTTCAACTCACCCTCTTGATCCGAGGATGTTTCCATTTTTAATAATTCTTTCCAGTTTGAGCACCCTTTAATGGAATCAAAACTATAAATCTTTTTCAATGACTTTACTTTGTCTTTTATTGCGACAACTTTATCATATACTTCTTGATCTGACACAAAGCAGTATTGACTTTCTGAGTGGTTTAATATATATTCATAATCCTCAGATGAAATCGTAGGATAAATAGGAACATTTACCGCTCCTATCGCTAAAAGCCCAATGTCAACAAGGTTCCACTCCGTTCGGTTTGTGGATGAAATCATTGCAATTTTATCTTGAGACTCAACGCCTAATGCAAGTAATGCACAACTTATTTGATGTGCTTTATCACAAAATTGCTGCGTATTTAAAGACTCCCAAACGCCATTATATTTGGTGGTAAATGCTTTTTCAAGTGGGGCATTAGCATTTTGATATTCAATAAAATCAAAGAGTCTAGTTGGTGTCATAATGAAGTTTTACTTGCAAAATAAGAAATATTTTGAAGTAATCATATTATTTATTTACCAGCTAGCCATTCAAATGCATTTTCAAATGCCATAAGCCATGGACTTGTCTTGTCATTTCTTTCATTTGGATAATATCCCCAGTTCCATGGAAATGTAGAACGTTCCAAATGTGGCATCATAACTAAATGCCGACCATCTTGAGAACACAGCATGGCAGCATTGTAATCTGAGCCGTTTGGATTGGCAGGATAGCCATCAAAATGATAGGTTGCAGGTATTTGGTAGGCTTTTTCTTCTTGTGGGAAATGAAATTTTCCTTCCCCATGAGCCGCCCAAATCCCTAGTCGACTACCTTCAAGTCCTTTCATCATTATTGATGATGATTCCTGAATGTCTACTGCTGTAAAATGACATTCAAATTTTCCAGAGGCATTGTGGAGCATTTTTGGTTTTTGGTCATGTTCAGGAGTTAATAAACCAAGACTCACAAAAAGTTGACATCCGTTACAAACTCCAATCGAGAGGGTGTCTTTTCTTGCAAAAAAAGCATCCAAGCTTTTCTTTGCTTTTTCATTGTATAAAAATGAACCAGCCCAGCCTTTGGCAGAACCTAAGACGTCAGAATTTGAAAACCCACCAACGGCAGCAATGAATTGAATATCTTCTAAGGTTTCACGTCCGCTTATCAAATCGGTCATGTGTACATCGATAACCTCAAAACCTGCAAGGTGAAGTGCGTAGGCCATTTCTCGTTCGGAGTTGCTTCCTTGTTCTCTGATTACTGCTGCTTTAATTTTTTTGTTTACACTTCTATTTTGTGGAACCCCACTAAAAGCCTCAGGAAAACGATATTTTAATGCTTGATTTTTATAATTTTTGAAACGCTCCTTGGATAAGCCATTTGATGTTTGATTTTCGTCTAAGGCAGTAGAAGTTGAATACCATGTATCTCGCAATCTATTTACGTCAAAAGTATGCTGGTATTCAAGGTGGTTGAGTGAAATGGTTTGATCCTTAGTTGTTGAACCCAATTTAATGCAATGGATACCTTGAGATGCCAATGTTTCATTCAGAGCTAAAGGGGATTGTAGAATAATCCCTGGATTTTCATTGAATAATAAGGTGATTAAATCTTTTGTTTTGATTTCTGATAAATTGATGGACATTCCAGCCCAAGAATTAGGAAAGCACATTTCCAACAAAGTAGTAATCAACCCGCCAGAAGAGATATCGTGACCTGCACTTATTTGATCATCATTTATAAGCTTTTGAACGGTATTGAAAGCCTTTTTAAAATAGGCAGGATCTGCGATAGTTGAGGAAGTAATTCCAATTTTATTTTCTGTTTGAGCGAAGGCAGAGCCGCCAAGAGAGAGTTCAGTTTTAGATAAATCAATATAGTATAAATCCCCTCCATTTTCTTTGAGATCGGGAGTAACCACTTTTGTAATATCAGAACAAGCAGCACCAGCAGAAATGATTACAGTCCCTGGGGCTGTAACTTTTCCGTGATCATATTCTTGTTTCATGGAAAGAGAATCTTTACCTGTAGGTATGTTTATGCCTAAAGCAATTGCAAAATCTGAACAAGATTTTACCGCATCATAAAGACGCGCATCTTCTCCGGGATTGTTACAAGCCCACATCCAGTTGGCAGATAAACTAACAGACTTTAATCCCTCAGAGAGGGGCGCCCAAATGATGTTTGTCAAACTTTCCGCGATAGCCAATATACTTCCCTTTGCAGGGTCAATTAATGCGGCTATAGGTGCATGACCAATAGCAGTGGCAATTCCTTTCTTTCCTTTGTAATCTAGAGCAACTACCCCGCAATTACTTAATGGCAATTGAAGTTCACCCACCGTTTGTTGCTGCGCTACTCTACCACTAACACAACGGTCTACTTTATTGGTGAGCCAATCTTTACAAGCTACGGCTTCGAGACGAAGGACTTTTTCTAAATATTCATTGAGATTGGAAGGGGTATAGCTAATCTCTTCAAAGTTTACTTTTAGATGTTCATCTTTCATGATTGTTTTTGGAGCACTTCCAAATAAAGCGTCTAAGTGTAAATCGATTGGCTTAGTTTCATTTTTTTCATCTAAAAATATAAATAGATGATCTTCAGTAACTTTTCCGACAACATACATGGGAGCCCTTTCTCGTGATGCAATTCTTTCTAATAAAGCTTGATCTTTTGGATTGATAATGAGTCCCATGCGTTCTTGAGATTCATTTCCAATAATTTCTTTAGCCGATAGGGTAGGGTCACCCAATGGAAGTTGGTTTATGTAGATTGTTCCTCCTGTTTCTTCAACCAATTCGGACAAACAATTCAAATGTCCACCTGCACCATGATCATGAATAGATACAATTGGATTTTTTCCGGTCTCTACAAGGGCACGGATGGTATTGGCAACTCGTTTTTGCATTTCCGGATTGGAACGTTGCACTGCATTTAATTCAATAGCATTTTCAAAAGCACCTGTATTGACAGATGAAACAGCAGCACCTCCCATTCCAATGCGATAGTTATCACCGCCTAAAATCACAATTAAATCTCCTTCAGAGGGCTTGGACTTGAGCGCTTGATCTGCAATTCCCATTCCAACACCTCCTGCCAACATAATAACTTTATCATATCCCCATTGTTGCTCTTTTTCTTGATGTTCAAAGGTTAAAACTGAGCCTGCAATTAATGGTTGTCCAAATTTATTTCCAAAATCAGAAGCGCCATTAGAGGCCTTGATTAAGATGTCAAGTGGTGTTTGGTATCGCCAGGGGCGTTCTGGAAATGTTTTTTCCCAGGATCTGTCTTTTGAAACACGAGAGTAGGGGGTCATGTATACCGCAGTTCCTGCTAGAGGTATTGAGCCTTTTCCACCTGCCAAACGATCACGAATTTCACCACCAGATCCAGTAGCAGCTCCATTAAATGGCTCTACAGTAGTTGGGAAGTTGTGCGTTTCTGCTTTAAGTGAAATAATACTTTTCACTTCTTTTGAATGATAATTACTTGGAACATCAGGCTTGCTGGGTGAAAACTGTTCGATGGTATCACCTTCTATAAAAGCAACATTGTCTTTGTAGGCAGATACAATCGTATTGGGATGGATTTTTGAAGTTTTTTTGATTAGCTTGAATAGACTTTCTTCTTTTTCCTTTCCATCAATTATAAAATTCCCATTGAATATTTTATGCCGACAATGTTCTGAATTTACCTGTGAAAATCCAAAAACTTCAGAATCTGTTAAGGGTCTATTGATTGATTTTGAAAGGGATTCCAAATAATCTACTTCTTCAACGTTTAGTGATAATCCTTCTTTATCATTATAGGCACCTATGTCCTTAATTTCCTTGATAGGTTCGGGCGCAATTTTAATATCAAAAAGGTGAGAACTAAGGCTTTGGTATTTTTCGAAAAGCATCGAATCAAAAGGTGAATCTTTTTGTGTTGCATGGTATTGTTCTATCCTAACTATCCCTGCAATCCCCATATTTTCGGTAATTTCAACTGCATTGGTACTCCACGGTGTTATCATACTTGCCCGAGGGCCTATAAAAAAGCCAGAAATAATTTCTTGATTTACCCAAGGGGCGTCTAATAACCAAGATAACTTTTCGGTGGCAGTAGTGTCAAGAGAGGTTTTGGTCTGTAGCGCGATTATAGTTGTCTCAGGTGCGCCAAAAAACAGGATCATAAGCGTTGAATTGTAGTGTAAAAATATCTATTTTAATCCTATTGAGTATATCAAACAAAGGCGTTTTTATCTTATTTATCCACAGTTTATTCAGCGCTCAATTCTGCGATAAAGAATCCGTCAAAACCTGTTTTGTAAGCTAAAAAGGTTTCTTCTTTTTTGAGGTTGAAGCGTTTTCCAGACTCGGTGTTTAAAAATGATTGTATTTGAAGACTATTTTCTGACGGGAATATAGAGCAGGTTGCATAAATCAAACGGCCACCTTTTTTAACCAAAGGTGCATTCTTCTTCAGAATTTGTAATTGTAATTTTTGTAGTTCTTCCATTCGTTCTGGAGTCATGTGCCATTTAGCAGCTGGATTTCTTCTTAATATTCCTAATCCGCTACAGGGGGCGTCAATCAAAACAACATCTGCTTTTTCAAGATTGGATTCAAAAACGGTTATTTCACTAGCATCATTTGTTTGAATAATATTAATTCTATTTCGATGAGCTCTTTTGATCAATTGCTCTAATTTTTTAGGATAATTGTCAATAGCGATTATGTTTCCTTTGTTTTCCATTAATGCAGCCATGTGTAGTGTTTTTCCTCCGGCACCTGCACAGGCATCAATTATTTTCATTCCGGGTTTTGGGTTTACCCAATGAGAAACTAGTTGTGAGTTTGCATCTTGAATTTCAAAAAGCCCTTTTTGATATGGCTCTAGATGGGTTAGTTTGGAATGTTTTTCTAAAATTAATGCTTCCGGGTAAGACTCGTTTAGATTTGATAAAATACCGAATTTTTTTTCTAATAATTTCTGAAGTTTTTCCGGAGTAGTTTTTAATGTATTGACTCTTAATACTAATGGACCCCCTTCATTTTGTTTGCTTAGCTCTTTTTCCCATATCACTTCTCCAAAAGCATCCATACCGACTTTATCAAGCCAATCTGGGATGGAGTGTCTAATAACTCTAGTTGTTTTTTTGGGTTCTAAAGGAAGGGTGTTTTGAAGTTTCTTTAGATCAATTAATTCTTCCCATTTTGGGAGTTCGTATTCTTTTAATAAAAGCCATACTCCTAAAAGTTTCCAATTAAAGTGTTTTGTCTTATCATCAAAATTTCCTAAAAAGGCATAGGTGGTTTTCCAGCGGATACAATCAAGCAGTACTTCTCCCAAAAGACGACGGTCTCTTGATCCCCATTTGCGGTTTAGTTTTAAAAGGCGCTGGAGTTCAACTCGGAGAGGGATTTTGTTCGTGAAAATATTTTGGAGTCCTTCAACGACTCCCAGTGCTATATTTCGGTGTAATTTCATTGGAGTAAAGGTATTGTTTTATCACCTCTTCTCTTCCTATTTTTTCTTATTATTCTCTCTCTCTCTAATGCGCTTGAGCATCTCTCGGTCAAATAGTTTTTCTTGGTATAAAATATTTAGTACTTCTTTTGCACTTATTTTTTCAAGCAACTTCTGATTACGATTATTACGTATGGTGATCCCCATTTTTTCCAGTTCGGAATATTCATTGATGTAGGAGGAGGCACTTTTTGAATTTATAGTGTCAAATGATTTTTGAATTTGCTTTTTTATTTGACGTTCTTTAATCCATACCGATGTGTGATATTTATCCTCATAATTACCAAATACACATTGAAAATGTTCCGCTTCTTCATTGCTCATATCTGTATTGTCCAATATAAAATTCAACTTCATTTCCTTGAATTTTTTGTGTTTAGGACTCGTTTCTTGTGCATGAATATTTACTGTTGGATTTACAATAAAAAACAATAAGAATATGATAGAAATTATTTTTTTCATCATTTAGGTTTTTTGTTATAATCTTCAAAATCCTGGCCCATGTCAATTTCCTCTAACATTGATAATATTTCATATCCGTCACTGTTGTCAAGATAGTAACTTTCTATGTAATCATTAAATGCTTGGTCTTCAATTATAGTTTCAGAATTCTCAATACTTGAAAGATTTAAAAGCACAGCAAGGGTTGCAGCAATTGTGGCTATTCCAAAAGCTATTTTACGCCGCGAAAAAGAATTTGACTTTACTGCTTTGTGCAAGATATCTTCTTCTAAAGTGTTGAAGTAGTCTTTAGGAATGGTAAACCCATGACTATATGATATAGATTTTGCATTCTTGAGAAGGCTGTCTTCAAGGTTCTTGAAATAATTTTCAGGAATTTTAAACGGATTTTTAGTATTAAAGTCAGTCATTTAATTGGGATTTAATTTTTTTAACAGCATGGTGATAGGATGCCTTGAGTGCCCCTATGCTTGTATCAAGAATTTTAGCCATTGATTCATAGGTTTGCCCGTCAAAGTATTTCATGTTAAACACAATACGTTGTTTTTCTGGGAGTTTTGCAATGATTTTTTGAAGAATTAAAGCGGCTTCATCTCCATCAAAATAGCTGTCTGCTTTTAATCCATTAGCCTTTGCTTCAATCCATTCTTGATTTTGCAATCCCATTTTGGAACTTTTGCTATTGATGAAATTTATGGATTCATTGGTGGCAATGCGATACATCCAGGTGTAAAGTGAGCTATCTCCCTTAAATTTATCTATATTTAAATGTATTTTGATAAAGGTGTTTTGGACTACATCATTGGCATCATCATGGTCTAAAACTAACTTTCGAATATGCCAATACAATCGTTCTTTATATTCCTGAACCAATCGCTTGAAAGCCTTTTCTTTGGTTTCAGGTTCTTGAAGTGAGCTAATAAATAGAGATTGTTGCGTTTCCACTTTTTCTTAAGTATACTATATAGACAATTAACACCGCAAATAGTTTAATCCATTTTTTGGATTTGTACCCATTTTTTGTATTGTTTGTTTGAAGATAATAATTCATGGTGATTTCCAGAAGCGATTATTCGTCCTTTTTCTAAAACTAAAATTACATCTGCTTTTTGAATAGTTGACAATCTGTGAGCAATTACCAAGGAGGTTCTATTTTGCATAAGTTTTTCAAGTGCTATTTGTACTTGCTGTTCTGCTTCGGTATCTAGTGCAGAGGTTGCTTCATCCAAAATAAGGAGTGCTGGGTCTTTCAGTAAGGCTCTTGCAATCGTTAGACGTTGTTTTTGTCCTCCTGATAATTTATTTCCTAAATCTCCAATGATTGAATGGTATTTTTTGGGTAAAGCCATTATAAAATCATGCGCATTGGCAGCTTTGGCTGCATTTATGATTTCATTTTCAGTAGCTTTAGGATTCCCCAGCTTTAGGTTGTTAAAAACACTATCGTTAAATAGAATCGACTCTTGGGTAACCATTCCAATATGTTGATAAAGACTCTTTTTTTGAATTTTATCAATGGATATCCCATCAATGGTAAGTTTTCCGTTTTTAATGTCATAAAAGCGATTCAATAAATAGGTGAGGGTGGTTTTTCCACTACCTGAAGGTCCTACTAAAGCAACCATTTGCCCTTTTTTGATTTCAAAGTTTACATCCTCCAATACTCTGGTCTCTTCATAATTAAAGGATACATTTTTGAAAATGATTTTTTCATTGAAGGAACTAAGAGCTTTGGCTTCTTTAGCGTCCTCCAGGTCATCTTTTGCATTGAGAATTTCTAAAATTCTATCGGCTGCAGCATTCCCTTTTTGAATGCTATAACTAGCTTTACTTATAGATTTTGCTGGAGTTAAGATATTGTATGCTAGCCCCATGTATACAATAAATGAAGTCCCTGAGATACTTCCGTCTAAAAGAACCATTTTGCCTCCAAACCAAAGTAAAACACCAATGGCAGTAATTCCCAAAAACTCGCTTGTGGGTCCAGCTAAACTTGCTCGATGTAGAAGTTGATTTGAAAAATGATAAAAGCGTTGTGTGGCATCAAAAAAGCGATTTTTAAAATGTTCTCCTGCTGAAAATGTTTTAATGATTTTTTGACCATTGACTGTTTCGTCTATAATAGAAAGAAAATCACCCTGCTCTTCTTGAATTTTTGCGGATTGTTTTTTTAATCGTTTACCGATACTAGAGATGATAAGTCCCGAGAAAGGGATGAAAAGAAATACAAATAAGGTGAGTTTAGAACTGAAAAGTAACATGGCACCGAGTGAAAAGAGAATGGTAAGTGGTTCTCTCACTAAAAGTTCTAATATAGATAAAAAGGATTGTTGTATTTCAGTTACATCACTTGTCATTTTTGACATTAAATCTCCTTTTCTTTTTTCATTAAAAAACGAGATCGGTAATGTTATTATTTTATTGTAGAGTTCATTTCTTAAATCTTTTAGTATCCCATTTCTTAGATAGGTGATAAAATATAAAGCAAGATAGTTGCTGATATTTTTCAAGAAAAACAAACCTAAAACCAAACCAATAACAAAGATTAAAGTACCTTCTACATCTTGTTCTAATTTAGAAGAAATATAATAGTTTAAACTGTCCTTGATGTAGCTTTGAAGACTAAATATCCCTTCCCAATGTGCGGGTGTAAATTGCTTTTCGGTGGTTTCGAAAAGTACATTCAGCATCGGAATTAAGGAGATAAAAGAAAGTGCACTAAAAAGTGCGTAAAATGCATTGAAGAGAATGTTTAAAAAAGCATATCCTTTGTAGGGTAATCCGAAATGTAATATTTTACGAAACGGTGACATTATAATGCTTTAAATGAAGTTTCAAAATTATCAAGACGTGCATCCATAGCTGATTCTTGTTGCTCCCAGTTTTGATTTGAGTTGAATTTTTGATTCACGCTAAAGTAATATTTTATTTTTGGCTCAGTGCCGCTTGGGCGCAATGCAATTTGAGTTCCCTCTTCTAATTTGAAAAGCAAAACATTTGCTTTAGGCAGATCAATTTTTGTTTCCTGCTGTGTGGAAAGGGTTTTTGAAATTCCTGTTAGGTAATCTTCTACTGTAATTACTTTAATACCGGAGATTGTTTTAGGATTGTTTCTTCTAAAGCCGTCCATTAATGTATTAATTTCTTCAAGACCAGATTTTCCTGGTTTGGAAATCGAAATTAAGCGTTCTTTGTAAGCACCATATTTTTTATAGCAAGCAATTAGTAGTTCATGAAGATTGGTCTGTTTTGCTTTGGCCTCCACAGCTATCTCACATGCTAAAAGACTTGCAGAAATAGCATCTTTATCTCGTACAGTATCTCCTACTAAATAACCAAAACTTTCTTCTCCACCCCCAATATATTCTAGTTCAGGAAAATCATGTATCAGTTTTGCGATCCATTTAAAACCCGTCAGACATTTTTTAAATTGCACATTGTAGTAAGAAGCCATTTTTTCAATTGCTGGGGTTGATACTATTGTGCTTGCAATGAAATGTTGTGGAGTAAGTGTACCCTGTGAGGCTTTTTTATGTAATAAATATTCAGTTAAAACCATCATGATTTGATTCCCATTCAAAAACTTCCAATCGTTTTTGATGTCCTTCACAATAATTCCCAAACGGTCAGCGTCTGGATCTGTACCGATAACGAGGTCCGTGTTTTTTTCTTTAGCAAGATCCAATGCCATTTTTAGAGCTTCTGGTGTTTCTGGATTGGGTGAAGGTACTGTGGGAAAAGAACCATCGGGTTTTTCTTGCTCGGGAACAGTGAACACATTTTTATACCCCGCTTTTTTTAACACTTGAGGTAATGCAGTTATTGAAGTGCCGTGGATAGGTGTAAAAACTAATTGAAACGTGTCTTTAGGAAGTTGATGCATTTGTGCAACGTCCAATACCGTTTGGTGATAGGCAGTATCTACTTCTTTATCGATGTAGTGAAGTAAATCTGAATCCCCTTCAAAACAAATTGAATCAAAAGATGTTTCTTTAATTATTTGAATAATCTTCGTGTCATGAGGAGGCACTAACTGCCCTCCATCTTTTCCGTAGACTTTATAACCGTTGTATTCTGGAGGGTTATGTGATGCTGTAAGGACTATTCCACAGTGGGCATCCAGGTGTTTTACTGCGAATGATAGTTCGGGAGTAGGGCGCAAATCACTAAAAAGATAACAATGAATTTTATTTGCTGTAAAAATATCCGCTACAATCTTGGCTAACTCTTTGCTCTGGTGTCTTGAGTCATAGGCAATAACCACTTTCAATGTCTCTTTTGGATACTCTTGGCTCAAAAATTGGGACAATCCTTGCGTCGCTTTTCCTAGAGTATATTTATTAATTCGATTGGTTCCAACGCCCATGATGCCACGCATACCTCCCGTTCCAAAACTCAAATCTGTGTAAAATGAATCTTCAAGTTCTTCAACATTTTCTTGAAGTGTGCGTACATGATTTATAGTAGCTTCATCAAAAGGAGGGTTAAGCCATTGCTTAACGCTATCTCGAAAGGTCATTTGGATAGTGTTTGTGTTCTTATGTTATATCGTTTGTTTGATCTTTGGCTACGTAATATAATTTCACCTAAAAAACCTGCAATAAAAAACTGACTTCCAAGTAGCATCAATGTAAGTGCGATATAAAATTCTGGGCGTTCTGTTATGAGTCTAGCCTGTATGTTAAAAAACAATTTGTCTATACCCAGGTAAACTGTAAAGCCAAATCCAATAAGTAGCATTATGGTACCCCATAAACCAAAGAAGTGCATGGGTTGTTTTCCGAAACGGTTTATGAACCAAAGCGTGATGAGATCAAGAAAACCTTTAAAAAAACGATCAGCTCCAAATTTAGTGTGTCCATATTGTCTAGCTTGGTGTTGTACTACTTGCTCACCAATTTTATTAAAGCCCTCATTTGCAGCAAGTACAGGAATATAGCGGTGCATCTCTCCATGTACGTCAATGGTTTTAATCACTTCTTTTCGATATGCCTTGAGTCCGCAATTGAAGTCATGAAGATAGATTCCAGATACGCCTCGAGCTGCCCAATTAAAAAGTTTAGACGGAATGTTTTTAAAAATAATCGAATCGTAACGTTTCTTTTTCCAACCAGAAATTAGATCTAGTTTCTGATCGATTAAAGTGTTTATTAAAGAAGGAATTTCTTCTGGGGAGTCTTGAAGATCAGCGTCTAAAGTAACAATAAAGGCACCTTGAGCCATTTCAAATCCTGCGTGAAGTGCCTGGGATTTTCCATAGTTCCGAACAAATTGAATCCCCTTGACATTTGGATTCTTGGTTGCAAGTGCTGATATAATACTCCACGAGTCGTCCGAACTCCCATCATCAACATAAATGACTTCATACGAACGTTTGTCTTTCTCGAAAACATCAGCAATCCATTGGTGTAGTGGACGTAAAGATTCCTCTTCATTTAATAAAGGTATAACCAACGAAATTTCAATCGCATTTTGCATAGGTAGCAAAACTACGAAATTTGACTTATTCCGGTCTTGATTTCTTGACGATAAGTCCTCCAATTAATGAGATGATGAATCCTAGGAAAAGAGCGCCAATTATTTGAACAGCAGAACTAATCAGTGGGGTTGCCATTTTTTCAGACATTCCGCGTGCCATGTCAATTTGATCTTTTGTTAATTCAGGGTTGTCTGCACGCATTTTTTCAAATGCAAAGTCAATTGTTTTTTCTATCGTATCCGGATCTAATACATTTGTTAAAATTAAAGAGTATACCGTTCCAATAAGTGCGGAAATTAAAGAGATACCCAAACCAATTTTCAAGGCTTCAGATAAAGAAATAAATCCTTCATTTTGTTTTTTGAACTGAATAAAAGCATAGATTAAAACACCAACCATGATTACTATGGATATAATTCCAACAGCAGGTGGTTGCTGATAATGCATATCCAAAAAGAAGAGCATAAGCTGAAAAACAACAGAAATACCTCCGAGGATTAGTCCATAAGTTATCATTGTCGTTTTAAGTGACCCTTGTTGATTTTCCATATTTATTGTTTTGAGGTTAAATTTATTTGTAGCAAATTAAAAAAAAATGGGAGAGTTAGAGTGCATTTTAAAAAATAAAATTAAATTTGCACTCGATTAAAAAATTATGAAAGCAGAAATTCATCCTGATAATTATCGTTTAGTGGCATTCAAAGATATGTCCAATGACGATGTGTTTATAACAAAGTCAACAGTTAATGCTAAGGAGACAATTGATTTTGATGGAGTTGAATACCCTTTAGTTAAATTAGAAATTTCTAGAACTTCTCACCCTTTCTATACAGGTAAATCTAAATTAGTAGACACCGCTGGACGAATCGATAAGTTTAAAACCAAATACGCAAAGTTTAAGAAAGAAGAGGAATAGTCTTTTTTGCACGATATTTAAAAGCCGTTTTTAACGGCTTTTTTTATACCCTATTTTTTAGAAATCGTCTTAAGTACCAACAAATTGATTGGGTTGATTTCCATGCCTTCTACATTTTTTTGTACAAATCGAATAACTTGATCATAATACAAAGGGATGATGGGGTGTTCTGAATTTGCTAGCGAATCCATTTGACGGTATCTTTTGACACGAAGGGAGTCGGTCAATGTGCTAAGTGCTTCTTCATAGAGTGTATCATACTCTTTGTTTTTGAAATGGGTATAGTTGGGTCCATTGGGGGAGAAGTTTTTGCTGTAAAATAGAGAAAGATAATTTTCTGCGTCTGGATAATCTGCAATCCAACTGGCTCTAAATAACTCTAATTTCCCGGAGGATTTAGCTTGTCTTAGACTTGCTGTAGGTAATACTTCAACTTTTATATCAATTCCAATTTTCTGAAGTTCTCTTTGTAAATATTCACACAGGTCAAGGTAGTTAGCGTCAGTGGTTAAAGTAAGTATTGGTTTTTCACCCCCTTCTTCAATGTATTTTGCAACTAAATTCCGTGCTTTTTCAACATCATAGGGAAAGGGAGTGCCGCTAGTACCTTTTAGTCCTTTGGGTATAAACCCTTGGTTGGCTGGGTAACCAATGTTATTTCTTAAATAAGCAATCATCAGATTACGATCAAAACCTAAATTGATAGCTTCTCTTATTTTTTTAGATTGAATAGCAGGATTGGAAGCATTGAGGTAAAATCCTATGTACTCCGTATTTAGATATGGACCTTTGAGCATGTTTAGGCGCTCTTTGTATTTCGATTGTAATGCTCCAGTAGGAGTGAGTAATTCGTCTTTATAAGACGCATCTAGAGAATTGATAAAATCTAATTTTCCTTGTAGAAAAAGCATAAATTCACTTTGAATGTCTGGAATAAATTGAATAGAAACAGCTTCCAAGTAGGGAAGTTTTCGACCTTTTACATCTTTTTCAAAATAACGTGTATTTTTTCTTAAAACTAGTTTTACGTTTTCATCCCATCGTTTAAAATAAAAAGGCCCTGTTCCAATGGGATTACTTCTAAAGCTAGAGCCATAGTAGGAAATGACTTCATGGGGAACTACGGCACAATACCGCATGGACAATAGACCTAAAAAGGCTGGGAATGGCGTTTTTAGCTGAATTGTAAAGGTGTGTTGGTCATTTGCTTTATATGATTCTACTTGTTGTAATACCCACCCTCCGGGAGAAGCAACTTTGGGATCTTTCAAGCGATCAAAGCTATAAACAAAATCAGAGGCCACCACTGCTCGTGTTTGATTTTCTCCAAAGAGTGGAGAACTGTGAAAAAACACATCTTTTCTTAAGGAAAATTGATACGTCAAGCCGTCAGGGCTTATGGTCCATGCTTTCGCAATCTCGGGTTGAATAGTTAGATTTTTATCAAGTTGTACAAGTCCGTTAAACAGTTGGTTTATGGGCCAAATATTCTGAGGATTTCTAGCAAATGCAGGGTCGAGAGAAGTTACATTCCTGTATTCATTGTAGCGAAAAATAGTATTTTCATTTACTTTATCACTTTGCGTACAACTATAAAAAAGTATTGTTAAGTAAATAAAATGAAGAATTAATCGCCTTTTTTGCATGAATAATTTGTTGGTATATTTACATCAAAATTACAGCTAATAATTTTCATGGAAACTATTCTTGAACCACATATAAAGCATGACCAATCAATACCCCGTGTTGCTTTTCATACTTTAGGGTGTAAGTTAAATTTTTCTGAGTCTGCAACTATCGCCCGCGATTTTGATGATAAAAACTACAAGCGTGTTGATTTTAATAGTCCTGCAGAGGTTTATGTTATAAATACTTGCTCTGTCACAGAAAACGCTGACAAACGATTAAAGGGGTTGGTTCAAAAAGCGTTGTCCCATAATCCAAAAGGATTTGTCGCTGCAATTGGATGTTATGCACAGTTACAGCCTGAAGAGATTTCAAAATTGGATGGAGTTGATTTGGTTTTGGGGGCTACAGAAAAATTTAATTTGATCGAGTATGTGAATGATCTTTCAAAAAATAAGCAAACTGAAATCCATTCCTGTGAAATTGAGACGGCAAATTTCTACAAGAGTAGTTATTCCACAAGCGATAGAACTCGAGCTTTTTTAAAGGTTCAGGATGGGTGTGATTATAAGTGTACCTACTGCACAATTCCACAAGCAAGAGGTGTTTCTCGGAGTGATACGTTAGAAAATATTATTAATAATGTTAAAAAAATAGGTGATTCCGGACTTCGGGAGATTGTATTAACAGGCGTAAATATTGGTGATTACGGTAAAGGAGAATTTGGAAATAAAAAGCATCAACATACTTTTTTAGAACTGATTAATGCTATAGATATGGTTAAATCTATTGATCGGATTCGTATATCTTCAATTGAACCAAATCTTCTGAATGATGATATAATTGATTTTGTGTCTGGGAGTAATCGGTTTGTGCCTCATTTTCATATCCCACTTCAAAGTGGTAGCGATCGGATCCTTAAAAGCATGCGTCGAAGGTATCTAACGCCATTATATCTTCAGCGGGTTGCGCGCATAAAAGAAGCAATGCCCAATGCTTGTATTGGAGTAGATGTAATTGTAGGTTATCCTGGAGAAACGGAAGAAGATTTTTTAACATCGTATCGTTTTTTAGCTGATTTGGATGTGTCTTACCTTCATGTTTTTACCTATTCCGAGCGTCCGAATACAGAAGCATTAGAAATAAAAGAAGTTGTTCCCCATGCAGTACGAAATAAGCGAAGTAAAATGTTACGAGCTCTTTCTGTCAAAAAGCGAAGAGCATTTTATGAGTCTCAGCTTGGTAAGACTTATTCTGTTTTATTTGAAGGAGAGAATAAAAAAGGATATTGTACTGGTTTTACAGAGAATTATGTGAAAGTAAGAACACCCTGGAATCCAGAACTAGTGAATACCCTTAAGGAGGTAGTATTGGATTCTGTAGACTCTGAAGGATATGTAAGGTTTGAACTTAAAGCTTGATTCCTACTGGAAGTAATTGCTTGTATCTTCTGTTGCGACGAACAAAACTTGCAATTTTAGGAGAAGTAGGGACAACACGAAGATTTTTATCTTCAATAAACTCAAGCACTTTAACTATAAATGCCTCTTCAAATTCTTCATTATGAATTTCATCTGGGATGGATAACTTGGTGAGGAAAATTTTCCTTTCTTGTTCAGAATATTCTATTCGAGCTAAAGTTTGGTCAACTTTTACTTCAAATTGTCGTAGAAACTCATTATTTACCAAAGTCAAGTCAATCATAATGGGAAGAATTAGTTAAAATCTAGAGTAATATGATAATTTTGTAATTGTCTTATTAAATTTAAGATGATCACAAAAGTACTAAAAATTAACATTAAAGCTCGTATAATATTTTCAAAATGGATGAAATAGATGTTTATTGTATGCCAGGAATGGCAGCTAGCCCCAAAATTTTTGAGTTTATTAGTTTGCCGAAGCCATTTAGAATACATCTTTTAAGTTGGATTCCTCCCGATAAGGAAGAATCGCTAAGTAGCTATGCTAAAAGGATGTGTGAACGTATTACTTCGGAAAATCCAATATTGTTAGGAGTTTCTTTTGGGGGCGTTTTGGTTCAAGAAATAGCAAAGCATATACCGGTTCAAAAAGTAATAATTGTTTCAAGCATCAAAACGAATGAAGAGCTCCCTTTACCAATGAAAATGGCTAGAACTACCAACGCACATAAACTTTTACCAACGCAATGGATTAATAATTTGGATGCTTTAGCGCTTTTTGCTTTTGGAAAAGGTATAAAAAAACGATTGGAGTTATATCAAAAGTATTTATCAGAGCGTAATCCCGACTACCTTAACTGGTCCATCAATGCTTTAGTGAACTGGGACCAAGTAGAAGTGCCTACTTCTGTTGTTCATATTCATGGTGAAAAAGACACTGTTTTTCCTATCAAATATTTGTCTAATCCCTACATCAGAATAAAGGGAGGACATGCTGCAATAATGACACAGGCACAATGGTTTAATTCAGAGCTCCCAGATATCATACTTAAAAAATGATTAAATTCGAGTATTCAATTAAAAGCCAAGTTTTATGAAATTTAGAAATTTGTTATTATTCACCATCACTCTTTTATTGGTGCTGGTCAGTGCAAATGAAATAACTCCAGAATTAATAACAGCTTTTAAAGTAGATAGAGAAGGAGAATCGTATAAGGTTTATGCGCTTAGACTTCCTGAATCTATTGATTTTGCTGGAGAAAAAACCCCTTTAGATGCTCCCGATATCCAGGAGCGTTTAGATAAGGAATTACTCGTCAATACCTATTGGCAATCAAACATGATGCTTTTATTAAAACGAGCAAATAAGTATTTTCCTTTAATTGAAGAAATCCTTGAAGAGGAGGGTATTCCTTCTGATTTTAAATATTTAGCCGTAATTGAAAGTGGTCTAGAAAATGTAAGATCTCCAAAAGGTGCAAAAGGATTTTGGCAATTGATGCCAGCAACCGCAAAAGAATATGGTCTTGAGGTAAATACAAATGTTGACGAGCGATACCATATTGAAAAAGCAACCCGAGTAGCATGTAAATATCTCAAAAAAGCAAAAAATCGTTTTGGTTCTTGGACGCTAGCCGCGGCTTCGTATAATAGAGGAATGTACGGAACTAATCGTTTATTGGATAGGCAGTTGGTTGATAGTTATTATGACCTATTGTTAAATTCCGAGACAGGCAGATATGTGTTTAGGATATTAGCAGTAAAAGAAATCATGACAAACCCAGAGCGTTACGGCTTTGTTTTTAATAGTGAAGATCTTTACAATCCTATTCCGGTCAAAAAAATTGGTTTGGATACAGCAATTGCCAATCTAGCTGAATTTGCTAAGGAAAAGGAAATAAACTATAAAATTTTAAAAATACATAATCCTTGGTTGATTGAAAATCACTTAAATAACAAATCGAGAAAATATTACGAGATATCCATCCCTGAGGCAGGACATTACTAAATTTTTTTCATTTGTTGCTGCATCATTTTCATTTGACCTGTCAGCATTCCATGTTTATCTAATTTTTTGGCTTCAGAGAGTAACTGTTGTGCCTCCCTTTTTCTTCTCTTTTGTAAATAAATTCCTGCAAGACTCATTTTTGCCATTGCCAGGTCATGGTTCATGGAAAGGCCTAGTTTAAGAGCTGCTTTAAAATATTTTTCAGCTTGAGTTAGATTTTTTTGAGATTGAATGATTCCCATCAAGTAGTTGTAGTACCCTTGTTGCTTTTGTACTAAATTTCTTTTAACATTAGGAATACGAAGGAGCCACTTTTCAGTTCCATCAAAATCTTGTTTTCTTAAACGAAGGAAGGAAAGAAAGATAAGTTCGTTTTTAAAATACAATAATATAAACATTCCAGCTAATAAAATGAGCAAGATGCCATTGCCAATATAGTCATCTACAATTTGATAAACTCCATAACTTAGGGTTAAGGCAGCTAGAATAATTTTAATTACTTTTGGAAACATGATTTTGATTTTTTTCAAAGGTAAAAAAAATCATCCTTGAAATGTTTAATATCCTATTTGAAAGACAAAAAACTTATTGTATATTTGCCCGACTTTTAAGGAAAAAAGTATCCTGAGAAAAATATTATGAAAAGAACATTTCAACCCTCCAAAAGAAAAAGAAGAAATAAACATGGTTTCCGTGAACGCATGGCCTCTGCAAATGGGCGCAAGGTTTTAGCGGCTCGAAGAGCGAAAGGAAGGAAAAAGATTTCTGTTTCATCTGAACCACGTCACAAAAAATAATGTTGTATTACAATCATTTTAAAGGTGTTACTTTTTTTAAAGTAACACCTTTTTTTTATATTCATAATCTATATTTAATACGATGCCAAAAGTAAACTCTATCAAAAGTATTTTAGTTATTGGATCTGGACCTATAATCATTGGTCAGGCCTGTGAATTTGATTATTCAGGATCTCAGGCCCTACGATCCTTAAGAGAAGATGGAATTGAAACTATTTTGATCAATTCCAATCCTGCCACTATCATGACAGATCCAACTATGGCGGATCATGTATATCTTAAACCCCTCAATACAAAGTCAATCATTGAGATACTTAAGAAGCATAAAGTTGATGCTGTTTTGCCAACAATGGGGGGGCAAACAGCACTTAATTTATGTATTGAAGCTGATGAGAAAGGAATCTGGAAAGACTTTGGTGTTGAAATCATAGGGGTAGACATCGATGCGATTAATATTACAGAAGATCGTGAGAAGTTTCGCGAGTTGATGCTCGAAATTGGAATTCCAATGGCACCTCAAGCTACAGCCAATTCATTTTTAAAAGGAAAAGAGATTGCCCAAGAATTTGGATTTCCACTAGTAATTAGGGCTTCTTTTACGCTTGGAGGTGACGGTGCATCTATTGTATACAAAGAACAAGATTTTGACGAATTGTTAACTCGTGGATTGGAAATTTCTCCCATTCATGAAGTTATGATTGATAAAGCTTTAATTGGATGGAAAGAATATGAATTAGAGTTGCTTAGAGACTCTAATGACAATGTTGTAATTATATGTTCTATTGAAAACATGGACCCTATGGGAATCCATACTGGTGATTCTATCACAGTAGCTCCTTCAATGACCTTGAGTGATAAGACATATCAACGAATGCGTGATATGGCAATTCACATGATGCGCAGTATCGGAGATTTTGCTGGGGGTTGTAACGTTCAGTTTGCTGTTAGTCCAGATGATAAAGAAGACATTATAGCGATAGAGATTAACCCACGTGTATCTCGATCTTCAGCGCTTGCTAGTAAAGCAACAGGGTATCCAATTGCAAAAATAGCAGCTAAATTAGCTTTAGGATATCACTTGGATGAGTTGAATAATCAAATTACCAAATCTACGTCTGCTTTATTTGAACCCACATTAGATTATGTAATTGTTAAGATACCACGATGGAATTTTGATAAGTTTGAGGGTAGCGATAGAGAGTTAGGTCTTCAAATGAAAGCCGTTGGTGAGGTGATGGGAATCGGACGATGTTTTCAAGAAGCATTGCACAAAGCAACTCAGTCACTTGAAATTAAAAGAAATGGCTTAGGAGCCGACGGAAAAGGCTATAAAGACTACGATCAAATTTTGAGTAAATTAAAACATGCCAGTTGGGATCGTGTTTTTGTAATATATGATGCAATTGAAATTGGCATCCCATTGTCAAGAATTCATGAAATCACTAAAATCGACATGTGGTTTCTTAGACAATACGAGCAGCTACATCAATTAAAACAAGAAGTTTCAACCTATAAAATTGATGGGATTGACAGAGACCTTCTTTTGGAGGCTAAACAAAAAGGGTATGGTGACCGCCAAATAGCTCATATGTTAGGTTGTTTAGAGAGTGAAGTTTATAGTAAGCGAAAAGAACTTAATATAAACCGAGTCTACAAATTAGTAGATACCTGTGCTGCTGAATTTGAAGCAAAGACACCTTACTATTATTCTACTTTTGAAAGTGAAGTTGTATCTAAAGAGGGTGTGACTTATACCCATAATGAAAGTGTTGTAACTGATAAAAAGAAAATCATTGTCTTGGGTTCAGGTCCAAATAGAATAGGGCAGGGGATAGAGTTTGATTACTGTTGTGTGCATGGAGTTTTAGCTGCTGCTGAATGTGGATATGAAACGATTATGATCAACTGTAATCCTGAAACTGTTTCTACAGATTTTGATACAGCAGATAAGTTATATTTTGAACCCGTATTTTGGGAACACATATTCGATATCATTCAGCATGAAAAGCCAGAAGGAGTAATCGTACAACTAGGAGGACAAACAGCTCTTAAGTTGGCTGAAAAGTTAGATCGTTATGGAATCAAAATTATAGGGACAAGTTTTAAATCTCTTGATTTAGCAGAAGACCGCGGAAGTTTTTCAACCCTTCTTAAAGATAATGATATTCCTTTTCCAGAATTTGGAGTGGCTCAAACTGCAGATCAGGCCATTGAATTGGCAGACGGGTTAGATTTTCCAATTTTAGTTCGTCCATCATATGTACTTGGAGGACAAGGAATGAAAATTGTTATCAACAAGAAAGAATTGGAAGCGCATGTAGTTGATTTACTTCAAAAAATACCAAATAATAAATTACTTTTAGACCATTATTTGGATGGTGCCATTGAGTGTGAAGCAGATGCAATCTGTGATGGTGAAAATGTTTATATTATTGGGATCATGGAACATATTGAGCCCTGTGGAATCCACTCTGGGGACTCTAATGCAACACTGCCTGTTTTTAATATAGGAGAGTATGTGTTGCAACAGATAAAAGACCACACCAAAAAAATTGCATTAGCACTAAATACAGTTGGCTTGATAAACATTCAATATGCTGTAAAAGATGAAAAAGTATATGTTATTGAAGCAAATCCACGTGCTTCGAGAACGGTTCCTTTCATTGCAAAAGCGTATAATGAGCCTTATGTAAACTATGCTACCAAAGTGATGTTAGGTGAAAAGAAAGTAACAGATTTTAATTTCAATCCTCAACTAAAAGGATATGCAATCAAGCAACCCGTATTTTCTTTTAATAAGTTCCCTAATGTAAACAAGCAATTGGGGCCAGAAATGAAAAGTACAGGGGAAAGCATTCTCTTCATTGATAGTCTTAAAGATGATGAATTTTATAATCTTTATTCTAGAAGAAAAATGTATTTGACAAAATAATTTAAATTGCATAGTTTTACAAAAACAAACAATGAGATTGAATAAGGAAGAAATGAGAGTTGTTTTAGGGCTTGTATTGATAGCTCTTATTACAAGACTATTGCCACACCCCCCAAATTTTGCTCCAATTACGAGTATTGCACTTTTTACGGGATTTCATTTTGTGAATAAAAGATTGGCTTTATTCATTCCTTTATTATGTATGTTTTTGACAGATCTCTATTTAGGTGTTCATTCTTTAATGCCTATAATCTATTTATCATTTGTTTTGATTTCAATGTTAGGACTTAAAGCAAAATCAATTTCATTTGGAACTGTATTGACAGCTTCAACCTTATTTTTTTTCATAAGTAACCTAGGAGTTTGGTATTTTTATTATCCTACTAATTGGGCTGGATTGAGCAGTTGTTTCATTTTAGCCATTCCCTTTTTTATTAATTCATTAATGGGTGATCTTTTCTATACTTCTGTCTTGCAATTCTCTTTTGATAAACTCAAACAATCTTCCTTTACTACAATAAAATAGTTTTTATCTTTGCCATGAAGGTTTTTGTAAAATGATGAAAAGGGAATTTGGTTCAAATCCAAAGCTGTACCCGCAACTGTAAGCTTAGTTTAATATAAACACTTCAATCTGTTCTTTGCCACTATCATTGTTTGATGGGAAGGTTGATTGAAGATGCAAGCCAGGAGACCTGCCTTTGTTATAATCGGTTTTAGACTTCGGGAAAAAGGTCAGTAAAACACATCTTAATATATAAATGAATCAATTTTTGAGTTTTATTTGTTTCACTTTGGTGAGTATCCCTCTCTTTGGTCAACAAAATAATGTTTTAGATACGCTAACAACGAACACGAAACAATTAGATGAGGTAGTGGTAAGTGATTCAAGGTTTCCTCTAAAGCGATCCCAATCAGGAAAGCCTATCATTAAAATTGATTCAAAAACAATCTCTAACTTTCAAGGGTTAGGTATAAGTGCCTTGCTAAAAGGCTACGCGGGTGTTGAAATTATTGGAAGTCAAACCTATTCAGGCCAAAATAAAACGGTCTCTTTAAGAGGGGGTAGAAATCGTCAGGTATTGATTTTAATAGATGGGGTTCGTGTTTCTGATCCTTCCAGAATTGATAATGATTTTAATTTAAACTTTCTCAGCCTTGATCAGATAGAATCTATTGAAATTATGAAAGGGGCTGCTAGTTCACTTTATGGAAGTGCTGCGGCTACAGGAGTTATTAATATTATAACTAAAAAAGCAGCTGCCGGTTTTAATGTAAATCTTCAAAGTAGCATGGGTTCAGATAGTGATCAATCATCTAAACGAGGATTTAACTTTTTTAAAAATGCCCTCCAGGTAAGTCAAGGAGGAGAAAGTTTTAAGACTAAGGCATATTTTTCTAATCATTTTACGAATGGAATGAGTGCCGTAATAGGCCCTGAAGTTGATCCTTTTTCACACACTAATTATGGTGCCTCATTAAATTTTAAAGGAGACAGTAAGTTTTCTGTAAATGCTGGATTTGACAGCTCTCATATTACTTCAGATTATGATAATAACTTTCCCATTGAAGATGCTGATTTTCAGTTAATCACAACGATGGATCGTTTTAATATTAATCCAAATTTTAACTACAAAAATGGAGGTGCATCACTCCAATTCGGCTATCAAAAGGTAAAACGAGATTTTAAAAGTGATTATCCATTTGAAACAGAAGCAGAAAACAGTCAGCTTGAGTTATTTAATAAATATGCTTTTGGAACTCGATTTTATACAGTTGTTGGAGGGCTTTTTCAAAAAAACTATGCTACTTATGAAAAAAGCCAACCTACGACGCAAACAGATGTTTTTGCCAATGTAGTGGCTGTGCTATCGGATCGCTCTAGAATTAATGTAGGTGGACGATTAAGTGGTCACAATACGTATGGATCCAATTTCACCTACAGTATAAATCCCTCATACCAGTTGATTAAAACACCTTCGAATTCACTAAAGCTTTTAGCAGCTCTAAGTACCGCATATATTGCTCCTAGTCTTTATCAACTTTATGATCCTTATTCTGGGAATAGTGAACTTAAACCCGAGGAGAATCAATCTTTTGAGTTTGGCTTTGTTTTAAATAGTTCGGAATGGGAAATATCTTCTACTTATTTTCAGCGTGTTGAAGATCCTTCATTGATTTATGATTTATCAACATATCGTTATGAAAATGCCAATGAAAATGCAAGGTATAATGGAGTTGAAGCACAAATTTCAGGATCTTTTAGTGATAAAATAAAAATTAATAATCAGCTTACCTTTACACAAACTAAGAATGGAGATTTACGTTATTTACCTAGGTTTTCATCCCAAACACAAATTTCCTATGATTTTCATGCTCAATGGCAAACGAATTTAAGTTTTCAGGCTATTGGGGAACGTTTTGGTCTTGATAATGAAACTCTTTTAAGTGCATACCAACTGCTGAATTTTAGTTTGCAGTATACTTTTAGGAAAACACCACTTAGATTATTTCTTCAAGCTACAAACCTGTTGAATGTTACTTATGTTGAAATTGAAAATTATACAACAAGAGGAAGAAATGTATTGGGTGGTTTTACTTTACGTTTACCTTACTAAGAATTGAGCTAAGATCTTTATCCACAATCATTTTTTGACGTTTTAAAAGCAAAGGATCTTGAATTAAAAGAGATCGATTCCATGTTGCTTGTCCATAACTCTGTTTTGCAGATCCAGATATTATGTTCAAAGCAGCAGAAAGATATGTTTCTTCAACATCGCCTAAAACTCCCAGGTTTCTAATGTCTTCTTCTATTTCAACTGTTGGTTCAAGTCCATTTGTATAATCTGCAAAACCTTCACTGTTGGCAATTTTTAAGACAATGGGTTGCATGGCATAGGTATGATCAGGATTCTTTGTTCTCTCTTGATTGTTGACGTAATCATATACAGTGATAGACCCAACATTTTTTCCAACCGTTTGTTCTCCAATTTGAATTACTTCAATAAAAGGTGCAAGGCCATTTATTAAAAGTTCACTAGCAGAAGCCGATTCAGAAGTGGTTAGGACAAAAAGTCTATTGAGGTTCATTGTATTAATTGCTTCCCCATCTGATAGGACACTTACAAAACGATCTATTTGACTTTCACTACCAAAATTTTCTTTAAAATAAGTGTTGAGTTTAGCATTCCATTCTTCTTTGGCAAAAATTTGATTACTGAATTGCCCAGTAATCATACTAGCCAATTCTACACAGTTTCTCACAGATCCTCCTCCATTATACCTAAGGTCTAAAATTAAGTCAGTGACATTTTGACTTTTAAATTCAGCAAATATTTGATTTAGATTACTGCTTTTGGAGGCTACAAATTGATTATACATCAAGTACCCTACTTTTCCAGCATCTACATCAATTGTTTTATAAAGTTGAACAGGGTTTGTTTCAAAGTTTTCTTCTTTGGTAAGCTCTACAACCACACCATTTCCTGTTAATGTCCCATTTTGGATTTCAGCCATGTTTAGGGAGTAAGTTAAGGCATCACCAAAGAGCAAAGATCTATAATTGTTTGCTGTAAGGGTAGTTCCATTTACACCAATAAAAACATCTCCTCTTTTGATGTTTTTGTTTTCTGCATCAGAGCCTTCAAGAATATATTTTACAACGCCAATCACTTCTACACAGTTTGAACAGGCATATAAAAGACTAAATTCAACACCATTTGAAGCAAAAATACCTTGCAATGAATTTTCTAACTCAAGATAGTCATCTTGAATCCAACTAAAACGATCGTCAGGATGATTTAAGAAATCAAAAAATGCTTCAGGATCAGAATTTTCACTAATGAATTGAGCATAAGCCTTAGCATCTTCTACTTTTGAATCTGCAAGATCAGTGACTTCTTCTTGCCAGTAATAAAATTCATTCAAACCTTTCCAAACAAAATCACTGATTTGTAAATCACCCTCAAGGCTTATGGCTGTGTCGTCTGTATCTAAATTACTAGTCGTGGTTTCTTCATCTATAGCTTCCGTACTGCAACTTTGGGCAATGAAAAATAGAATTCCAATGACAAAGTGATTAAAAGGGTAGTATTTTGATTCAGAGAATTTCATACTGATTCATCTAATAAAAGGGTTAAAATACAAAGTTAGTCAAATTGTCCTATTTATTAATTTTTTTATTTGGCTGTAACAAAATACCGAGTAAATTCGTCATTAAGGTATAAACAAAGAATGTGCAGTTGATAGCCGACCAACAATTTTTAGATCAAATCCAAGCAATGCGAGATAAAATCTTCCGTATAACAAAGCGGATGCTTGTATCTCAAGAAGAAGCTGAAGATGCTACTCAAGATGTTATTGTAAAATTGTGGAGTCTTGGAAGTGAAAAAAGGGATCGATATAAAAGTATGGAAGCGTATACTGTAACAATGGCAAAAAACTATTGTTTAGATCGACTAAAATCCAAGCAAGCTCAAGTGCTTTCTTTTGATGATTCGATTCGAGTGCCTAAAACTTTATCATTACAGAAGGAAATTGAATTAACTGACGAATTGAATTGGGTGACCCAATTGATCGACCAGCTTCCTGAAAAAGAAAAAATGATAATTCAATTACGCGAGATAGAGCATTATGATTTTGATCAAATTGCTACTATACTAGAAATCCCAGAGGGAACCGTTAGGGTTTATTTATCTAGGATTAGAAAAAAGTTAAGAAAACAATTTTTAGAAATTCAGAATCATGGATTATAAAGAAATAAAACACCTTTTAGATCTTTATTTGGAAGGAAATACAAATTTATCCGAAGAAGAAAATTTACGTCTCTTTTTTAAATCTACTAAAGAGTTACCTCCTGAATGGGAGTCGTTCCGAAGTTTTTTTGGATATTATGACCAAGCCAAGTTGGAACGTTACCCCCAAGAAATAACTAAAAGAAAGTCTCTTTTCAGGCCCTGGATGGCAGCTGCTTCGTTGGTTGCAATAGTTCTTTCTCTGCAATTTTATTCGTCGAGTTTAAATGCACTCTCAACGGATCAGATGGATGCCCAAATTGCTTTTGATCAATTTAAAGACAACATGAAAAAAGTTTCATCTCTTTTAAACAAAGGAGCCAAACAAGTTTCTTACCTCGATTATTGGAATGAAACCACACAAAAATTAATTAAATAAAAAAAAATGAAAAATATAACCTTTATACTAATTGCCCTTTTTTCCACACTAGTAATGAGTGGTCAATCGATTTTTGAACGTTACGCAAATAGTGATGACGTAAGTCTGGTTTCGATCAGCCCTAAGATGTTTAAAATGTTAGGACAAATGAGTATCAATTTTGATGATCCGGAAGCCAAAGAGTATATGGAAATGGTTTCAAGCATTAATAACTTTAAAGTTTTAATTTCTGGAAACATTGAAGTTAGCGATGAGATGTTAAAATGGGTCAAGCAACAAATTTCTTTGGAAGATCTTGAAGAACTTATGACTGTAAAAGATCAAGAAGCTGATGTTTCCTTTTATGTCAAGAGTGGAAAATCTGATGACCATGTTGAAAAGCTACTCATGTTCGTAACGGAACACTCTGGAGGTAAAAACAATCTTGAAATTAATGGGCGCAACATAGAAGCAGTCTTGTTGCTGCTAGAAGGTGATATTGATTTAAATAAAATATCAAAGTTGACCGATCAAATGAATCTTCCCGGAGGAAAACAATTAAAAAAGGCGCAACAAAAAAAAGCACTCTAAATGAAAAATAAATCATCTCTATGGATTTGCTTGCTTATTGGCATAGTAGTAGTTTCCTGTGACAAAAAACCAAGCCTTCAATCCTATTATGTTGATAAAATGGATGACTCATCCTTTTTGATTGTAAACCTTCCTTTACAGTTAGACAGTCTTTTTTCATATGATTTATCCTCAAAAGAGCAACAAGCATTAAATAGTATAGATAAACTAAATTTATTGTTTTTCAGGTCAAAGAAGGATCAAGAAGAAAAGTATCAAAATGAACTTACTAAAATTTCTACTATTTTGTCCCAAGATAAATATCAGCCCCTAATGGATTTCAAATCGTTTGATAAAGCTCAAGGAAGTTTCTTATTTGAAGGCGATACAGACAAAGTTGAAGAAGGAATTATTTTTCTCAATTCAGCCAAAATGGGATTTGGGGTATTGCGAATTATAGGTTCTGATATGGATCCAGGTGTGATTATGTCTTTAGCAAAAAAAGCAAATCCAGACCAAATGAAAAAACAATTTGGTTCTTCTGTTGGTGTGCTGGATGGAATCTTTGACTAAATTCCAGTATAGTTAAACGGTGTAATTGTTTTGAGTTTAGCCTTCAAGCTTTCATCAACATCAAGCCCAGCAATAAATTGTTGAATAGCATCTCTATTAATAATTGTATTGGTCCGGGTTAATTCTTTTAGTGCCTCGTAGGGATTAGGATAGCCTTCTTTTCTTAAAATCGTTTGAACGGCTTCAGCGACAACAGCCCAATTTGCATTAAGATCATCTTCAATTTTAGTGGTATTTACCAATAATTTCCCAAGACCCTTGAAAGTGGATTGAAGTCCAATGATGGTGTGTCCAAAAGGCACTCCAATATTTCTTAGGACTGTACTGTCAGTAAGATCTCTTTGTAATCTTGAAATAGGGAGTTTAGCAGATAGAAATTCAAAAATAGCATTTGCCATTCCTAAATTTCCTTCTGAATTTTCAAAATCAATTGGATTTACTTTATGAGGCATTGCAGAGGAGCCTACTTCTCCTTCTTTTATTTGTTGTTTAAAATAATCCATGGAGATGTATTGCCACAGATCTCTATTTAAATCAATTAATATGGTATTGATTCTCTTCATGTTATCACACAAGGTGGCAAAAGAATCGTAATGTTCAATTTGAGTAGTAGGGAAGGAATAGTTTAATCCCAAGGTTTTTTCTACAAAATGGGTTCCAAAAGCTTTCCAGTCGATATCAGGATAGGCAACTTTATGGGCGTTAAAATTTCCAGTAGCACCAGAGAATTTTGCTCCGTTTGGAACTTTCTCTAGCATTACCCTCTGGATCTTTAGCCGTTGCACAAAAACATCAAACTCTTTTCCTAATCTAGTAGGAGACGCTGGTTGACCATGAGTCCTCGCTAAAAGTGGAATATCTTTGAATTCAATCACCATTCCTTCAAGATGTTCAATGACAAGGTTCAAATTTGGAAGGTAAACTTCAGATATAGCATTTTTTACTGACAAGGGAATTGCAGTATTATTAATGTCTTGAGAGGTGAGTCCAAAGTGGATAAATTCTTTATAATCCTGAAGTTCTAATTTATCAAACTCCTTTTTTATAAAATACTCAACAGCTTTAACATCATGGTTCGTTGTGCTTTCAATTTCTTTTATCTGAAGCGCATCATCGGAAGTAAAATGCAAATAGATACTTCTCAACTCTTCAAATAATGAAGGGTTAAAATCAATTAGTTGAGGGAGCGGTAACTCACAAAGTCCAATGAAATATTCAATTTCAATTTGTACACGATACTTTATTAATGCTTCTTCAGAAAAGTAAGCAGAAAGGGATTTTGTTTTTGAACGGTACCGACCATCAATTGGAGAGATGGCATTTAAAGCGGTAAGTAACATGATGTTTTTATTAGTGTTGCAAAGATACGTTGAAATTAATAGCAGATGAAATTAATTCTTAAAAACACTTCTAATTACTGGAAAAACACCTTTAGAGAATTCTCTTTTTGAATGTAAAAGTAGGTCCTCTAAATATTCTTGAATCTCAGGAAATTCAGTCTTGAGGAGTTGTAGTATTTTGATGCAAAAATTAATCGGTGCTGCTTTGGTTTCTGTGATAATCCAGTCTAAACAAATTGAAATAACCCTTTCTTTTTGAGCTTTTGAAAGAGTATCGGATGTATTTTTATTTTTTAAAAAATACCAGAGTGTTTTACTGTGGGATCTTCTCATGCTGGAATGATTAATTTTTTTTAGCATAAACAGGGAGGTCTCAAAAAAGACAAGATATCTATCTAGTTTGGTTAGGATATAAAATTCCCAAATCCATGCAGCATAAATATGCTCTCTTTTGGCTTCTTCATTGTGTGCTAATTCAAAAAGCTCTCCAGTAAATTCAGGATTTTCTTCTATAAACTTAAGTCCTTTTAAACGATTTTCTCGAGAGGCTGATAATGGTTTTATAAAGGATATTAGTAAAGACATTTTCTAGAGTTGCAAGACTCTATATTCTTCATAACATTTACTAATTCCTTCAAGAATTTGAAGGTCATTTGCCTCTTTTATGAAGGCGTCAGAATAATTACAATTTCTGAGGATATCATCAATGTCAATTCTCTTCAATCCTAAGAGTTGCATTAATACTTGTCGGTCAAATTTTGAGGCCAAAAGATTCTTAATTTCATCGTCCTCTCTCATTTTTTTGAGCTTACGCATTTGTTGTGGATTCTTCCCGAATATATTATTTAATAAATCTGCAGGATTAAAAACATTACCAAGTACTTTGGAAATTGCACTTGGGTTTCTTGATCCAGATTCGTAACCACGGTTAGGTAAGCCTGAAATACTGTATCTACGAGCAGTATTGATAGGTGCATTTCTAACATCAATATCCAAATATCCAGTAAGTTGATAAGGACGGACTACAATTTCTTCAAGGGCAAAGGCAATTTCAGTCATTTTGAAATTTGCATTTCCAAACTTAATCATATCATTGGTTACGGCAATCTTAAGAGGTTTATATCCCAAATAGGAGAAATAAAGTGTATCATTTGCTTTTGCAGGAATTTGAAAATCTCCTTTTTGATTTGTGATGGTTCCAATTACTTGAGTGAGGTTAAGAATGTGGACACTTGGCATCGGAAGACCTGTAGTTTCATTTTCAACACGAGCACTAAAACTTTCTTGTGCAAAGCCACTGTAAAATGAAATTAATAAAAGAGATACCCAAATCTTCTTCATGGTATAAAATTAGCTAAAATTCATGGAAACTTTTTTAGCTCATTGGTATTATTATGTTTTTTTTAGCTTATTCAGTTTATTTAGAAAATATTGCGTTGCTATTGCACGATGACTGATGTTGTTTTTTACAATGTCTCCCAATTGCGCAAAGGTTTTATCATATCCCTTTGGAATAAAGATGGGATCATAACCAAAACCACCTTTTCCACGCTTTTCAAAAATTATATGCCCTTTTACAATCCCTTCAAAAAGTTCAATTTTTTTACCAAAAGAGGCAGCAATTACAGTTCTGAACTGTGCCTTTGTATTAGTTTTATCATTTAGTTCTTCCCAGACTTTTTTGATATTATCCTCATTATTTTTTGCAGCTCCGGCATACCGAGCAGAATATACACCAGGTGCACCATTAAGGGCTTCAATTTCTAGGCCAGAATCATCTGCAAAACAATCTAGACCGTATTTGTATTTAATAAAGGTTGCTTTAATTTTAGCGTTCTCTTCAAGGTTAGTGCCTGTTTCTTCTATCTCTTGATAACATTTTATGTCTGTTAAACTGAGGATTGAAATTGAAGGGGGTACTAGTTTTTTTAATTCTTTTACTTTATGTTGATTATGTGTTGCGAAAATAAGTTTCATTTAGTACTCTTTTGGTTTGGAAAAAATTGTGATTTAATAAAATTATAAACTAATTATTGTGATAAGGATGGTTGTTGATAATGGTAAATGCTCTATACAATTGCTCACAAAAAAACAGTCGAACCATTTGATGTGAAAAAGTCATTTGGGAAAGGCAAATTTGTAAAGGAAATTGTTGATAGAGGCTATCAGAAAATCCGTAAGCTCCTCCAATAATAAATACAATTCTATGAGTTCCCGAAACCATGTGTTGTTCTATTTTTTTTGAGAAAGTGATTGATGTAAACGATTTACCTTTTTCATCCAATAGATAAACAACATCTCCTGTTTTTATTTTTTGAAGAATATTTTTTGCCTCCTCATTTTTAATTTCTGTGGGGGCTGTTTTTTTATGCGCTTTAACGTCTGATAAGTAGTGAATTGAAAATTTAGTATAATGCTTTAACCTTTTTGCATACTCATCAGTGGCATCAGCCCAAAAAGTACGATCTGTTTTTCCTACACACAACAATACAATCTCCATTATACAAAGGTACAAAGCCTTTGGATTTTTAATTGATTTATATCCCTATATGATTTTGCCGATTATCTTTGTAAAAGAGAAACAACTGACTTCATGTCAAAAATTGGGCAACTTCCTGTAGTTAAATCAATTATCAGTTTTACAAAAGCTGTTAAGCCACCCGGATTTTATGGATTTTCAATCTATGATCTTATCGAGATGTATGTAATTGGAATTGTAAAAGGTGCTTTATCCTATCGTGCGGGGAGTATTTCTTTTAGTTTTTTTATGGCTTTGTTTCCTTTTTTATTATTTATTATTAACCTTATTCCTTTTGTGGATATGATTCCCTTCATCCACATTGAAAATTTTGATCAAACCTTCTTAAATTATATCGAATTGTTTTTGCCCTCTGAAACACAAACCTTTTTCACAGGAATTTTTGAAGACATACGAAACAAACCCAGGGGAGGACTTTTGTCTTCCGTTTTCCTTTTATCAATTTTTCTTTCTGCCAATGGTGTCTCTGCTATTTTTGGAAGTTTTGAAGTTTCATATCACGTTAAGCTATCAAGAAGCTTTTTCCGACAATATTTATTTTCAATGGGAATAAGTGTTGTGCTTGCTTTTCTCTCTTTATTTGCAGTAATTATCTTTTTTTATTTTGAATTTTATATCCTTAATAACTTAGAGTCACTTGTTCCTTCAGAGGTCCGTTTAACAAGGATAAGTCAAATTAGTTTTTTTGGACTCTTTGCATACTTAACAGTGAGTATATTGTATTATTTTGGAACAATAGAAGGTCGAAAAATTCGCTTTTTTTCTCCTGGAGCTTTGATGACAACCCTTTTGTTTTTTCTCACTACATATGGCTTCGGGATATATATTGATAACTTCTCCACTTACAATCAACTTTATGGTTCTATTGGAGCATTGTTGATTTTTCTATTGTATATATGGATGAATTCAAATATTCTATTACTAGGATTTGAATTAAATGCCACATTAACACGATTTAAAAGAGCACCAAAGTTACGTTCAGATGGAGACTAAGAAATTGGTGCCTTTTTCTGATTATATTGATGTTCTGCTGCCTCTAGCTTTGCCAAAACCATATACCTATAAAATAACAGCAGAACAACTGGAATCCCTAGCTGTTGGTTTTAGGGTGGCTGTTCCTTTTGGGAAACAAAAAATATATACTGCCCTAGTAACAAAGATTCATCAAGTCGCCCCTCAAACGTATGAGCCTAAATCTATAGCTATGATATTGGATGAAGTTCCAATTGTTACAGACTCTCAATTAAAGTTTTGGGAATGGATGGCGTCTTATTACATGTGCAGTCAAGGTGAGATTATGAGAGCTTGTTTACCCGCTGCCTTACTTCTAGAGAGCAAAACAGTATTGGTCAAGTGTGAGGCTTCAGAAGTGCAATTGAAGGCGCTTTCAGACATGCAATATTTGGTTTATGAAGCATTACAAAAACAAACACTTACACTTGATGAAATAAGTAAAATAGTAGATCGTAAGCAGGTAATGCCTTTGGTTTTAGGGATGTTGGATATGAAAGTTGCTATGATTCATCAGCACTTGGAGGAGAAGTATAAGCCCAAAAGGGTTCGTTACGTTTCATTAGCCAAACACTATCACTCAGAAGAAAGTTTAAAAGCACTTTTTGATAGCTTGCAAAAAGCACCAAAACAACTTGCTGTACTTATGGCAATTTTCACTGATTCAACTGGACACAAAGAGCTTAAAAAAGTGTCAATTTTGAAGTCTAAATCAGGATCAGGTAGTAGCCAAATAAAAACACTAATTGACAAAGGGGTTTTAGAAGAGCAATATCAAGATGAGCACCGTTTGTTAATTAAACAACAACAAGATGTTTTAGGAAATAAAACACTCTCTGATGCTCAGCAATTGTCTTTAGATGAAATCAAAAAACAGTTTGATAATAAAAAGGTTGTTTTATTTGAGGGTGTTACCTCCTCAGGAAAAACGGAGGTATATATCAAGTTGATTGAAGAGCAACTAGCCCATGGAAATCAAGTTCTGTATTTATTGCCAGAGATTTCTTTGACCTCACAAATTGTAAATCGATTGGCAGCAAGATTTGGAGACCAAGTAACGGTATATCATTCAAAATTTTCTATTCACGAACGAGCCGAGGTGTGGCAAAAAGTATTAACTGCCTCTCCAGAAGCAAGAGTAATAGTAGGTGCACGCTCTGCTGTTCTCTTGCCGTTTGAAAATCTAGGATTAGTTTTGATCGATGAGGAACATGAAAATTCCTACAAACAATTTGATCCAGCTCCACGTTATCAAGCACGAGACAGCGCTATATATTTAGCAAATCTAATGCAATCAAGAGTATTATTAGGTTCTGCTACACCCTCTTTGGAATCTGCAGAGAATGTTCGAACTGGAAAATATGGATGGGTTCGATTAACAGAACGCTATGGTGGTGTTTCTTTGCCAAAGATTGAACTCATAGATTTGAAAGAAGCTAACCGAAAGAAAATGATGAAAGGGATGTTTTCGTCTCAATTAATTGATGCAATTCAACATACTTTATCTCAAGGCAAGCAAGTGATTTTATTCCAAAACCGAAGAGGTTATGCTCCAATATCTGAATGTACAAGTTGCGGCCATTCGCCTCAATGTACTCAGTGTGACGTTTCATTAACCTATCATCAAACACAACAACAATTACGTTGCCATTATTGTGGCTATAATATTCCTATGCCAAATCAATGTCACGCTTGTGGAATGCCAACTCTCACGACTAAAGGCGCAGGAACGCAACAAATAGAAGAACAGATTAAAGCTTTTTTTCCAGAAGTAGCCGTAGGTCGAATGGACTGGGACAGTACGCGAGGCAAATGGAGTTTTGATGCAATTATTGAGTCTTTTGTTCAAGAAAGAATTCAAATCTTAGTTGGGACACAGATGGTTGTTAAGGGGCTGGATTTTAAAAACGTTTTATTGGTTGGTGTTATCAATGCAGATCATGTATTGAACTTCCCAGATTTTAGAGCTCATGAGCGGAGTTATCAGATGTTATGTCAAGTTGCAGGTAGGGCAGGGCGCTCGGATAGGAAGGGTAATGTATTGATTCAAACTTATCAACCAGAACATCCAATATTAAGACAGGTTTTAGATCATGATTATGAGGGTCTCTACCAAACTCAAAAAAAGGAACGCCATGAATACAAGTACCCTCCTTATTACAGGATGATCCGTATTACCTTCAAAAGTAGGCAGTATGACACTGTTAACTTAGCTTCTGAATGGTTTACTAATGTGCTCAGGCAATCTTATGAAGGAACAGTATTGGGTCCCGTATTTCCATCTGTTGCTCGAATAAGAAATCAGTATCACAAACAACTAGTCGTTAAAATTGATCATAATTTTACCCCCCAAGTGATAAAAAAAACCTTAGAAAGAACTCTACAAAGTTTTCAGGCTATTGCCGCTTTTAGGAGTACTCGAGTAAATTTTGACGTAGACCCTTATTGAAATCTGCTCAATAAAAGACGAAATTGTTTTTTCTGTGTTCGACTTAAAGGGAAGTCTTTATTTTCAATATTTACGGAGGATGAAGAATAATTAATAACCTTTTTAAGGTTAATGATGTAGGATTTGTGGATTCGTGAAAACTGTTCTTGTGGTAAGCGGGTTAAAAAATCCTTCATTGTTGAGAGTACCAAGAATTTTTTTTTGTGAGTTATAATTTTTATATAATCTCCTACAGCTTCAATCCATTGGATTTGATCAATGGCTATTTTTTCAGTCTTAAGGTTGTGTTTGATTTCAATAAAATCATTTGTTTTTTTTGTGATACTAAGACTTAGTTTGATTCTTTGTTCAATACGAGCAATAGATTGTTCAATACGCTCCAATGAAAAAGGAGGTGAGATACAGTCGGCTAGATTTAAATCAAAAGCACGAAGAGCATCCTCTGCCTGTTCGGTCATAAGAATGATTTCTGTAGGGTCTTTTAACCTTTCAATAAAATCAAACCCATTATAAACAGGGAGTTTTGCAGAGAGAAATATAAGATCTACAGAGGAGTAATTTAGAAAATTTTGAGCTTCAACAGCGTTAGAAAATTCAGCAATAAAGTTTAGTGTTTTAACTTTTTTGAGGATTTGCGATAGGTAAAGGCGCCTAATTGGATTAGGATCAACCAAAATATAGTTAAGGAGCATTGTTTAAATAATATAGTGCTACAAATATAATTAAAAAAACTTTATTTTAAAGTGATCTTTATTTGGTATACTGTATAGTTTAAGTTATTTTTGCCAACCAAAATAAAGATTATGAATCAATACGAAACTGTTTTCATTTTAAATCCCGTTCTCTCTGAAACTCAGATTGAGGAAGCAGTTCAAAAGTTTGTAGAATTTATTAAGACCAACCAAGGTTCAATGACGAGTCAGGAAAATTGGGGTCTTAAGAAACTTGCTTATCCTATCGAGAATAAGAAAAGTGGCTTCTATCATCTTTTTGAATATGCAGCACCAAGCGAAGCCGTAGCGGCTTTAGAGGTAGAATTTCGCCGTGACGAGCGTATCATGCGTTACTTAACGGTTAAACTCGACAAGCATTCACTAGCGTGGGCAGAAAAAAGAAGAAAAAAGAACAAAGCAAAAGCATAAGCAATGTCTAAAATAGAAGAACAAAATTCAGGAAAAAAAGAAGGTGAAATTCGCTATTTAACTCCGTTAAATATCGATACATCTACTCAAAAAAAATACTGTCGTTTTAAAAGAACTGGTATCAAGTATGTGGATTATAAAGATCCAGACTTTTTAATCAAGTTTGTAAACGAGCAAGGCAAAATTTTACCACGAAGGTTAACAGGAACTTCATTGAAGTACCAACGTAAAGTTTCAGTGGCTGTAAAAAGAGCGCGTCATTTGGCATTAATGCCTTATGTTGCCGATATGTTAAAATAATAATCACTCATCATGGAATTAATATTAAAAGAAGACGTTCAAAATCTTGGATTTAAAGATGAAATCGTGAGTGTTAAAAATGGTTACGGTAGAAATTTTTTAATCCCAACGGGGGTTGCTGTTATGGCTACTGTGTCAGCTCGAAAAGTATTAGCTGAAAATCTAAAACAACGTGCATTCAAAGAAAAAGCAGTTGTTGATGAAGCAAAAGCTAGAGCTGAGAAAATCCAAGCACTTGAAATTAAAATCGCTTCCAAAGTAGGAAGTGGAGACAAACTTTTTGGATCAATTTCTAATGCAGATCTTGCGTCTGCAATAAGCTCTAATGGCGATGATCTTGACAAGAAGTTTATTACACTACCTGGGAAAACAATCAAACGTTTAGGTAAATACGAGGCAACTATTCGGTTACATCGAGAAGTAAGTTTTGAATTTCCGTTTGAGATTGTGCCTGAAACGAAAGCTTAGTAAAATTTAAACCCGCTTTATGTGGGTTTTTTTTATTCTAAAAAGTAAGAATGAAATATCACAGGCTCACTGATTCTCAATTTATTGAAATGCATCATGAGTTTGCTATTTTTCTTGCATCCAATAGCATCGATAAAACAAAGTGGGACAGAATTAAAGAGACAGAACTTCATACTGTTGATTTACTTTTAGATGGTTTTAGTGATTTAGTTTGGGAAAAAATTCTAACGCAATGTTCAAATTTTGAATTTGCTACTAAAGATCAATTATTTCTTTTTAATACCCGTCTAGATGAGGTGGAAACCCTGATAGTAAAGGTGGTAAATGTCGATTACGATTTAACTACTTCTAAAGGTTTTGAATGGGTACTTAAAAATATACATTCCGAAACCGTTTCTTTATTTCATGCAACAAGAGCATATTCTCCATCAAGAAATGAATTTATATATTCTTATCTAAGGAAAGGAGCAGTACTTTCTGAAGGAATCTATTTTAAGGAGCTTAAAAGTTATTTTTTCAATTCGATAAAATAGAAGATATTTGTGGTAGATTAACCATTATGGCAATTAAACCCGCAACACCCAAAGGTACCCGAGATTTTTCAGCAACTGAAATTGCAAAAAGAAACTACATTAGAGGCGTTCTGCAAAGCACCTTTGAATACTTTGGCTTTCAGCCTATAGAAACTCCATCTTTTGAACGTTTAGAAACGCTAACGGGAGTATACGGAGAAGAAGGGGATCGATTGGTTTTTAAAATTCTAAATTCAGGCGAGAAGGTTAAAAAAGCAGATACTGAAGCCTTAGCGTCTGGAGCCTATCAAAAATTTTCTAGGTCTTTGTCTGAAAAGGCCTTGCGATATGATTTGACAGTTCCTTTTGCTCGTTACGTTGCCCAGCATCAAAACGAACTGACCTTTCCTTTTAGACGTTATCAGATTCAGCCAGTATGGCGTGCAGACCGTCCACAGCATGGACGTTTCCAGGAGTTTTATCAATGTGATGCTGATATTGTAGGAGATCGTTCTTTGTGGCAAGAAGTGGAGGTTTTAGCTTTATATGATAAAGCTTTTTCTGATTTAAAAATAGAAGGGGTAAGTTTAAAAGTCAATCACAGAAAAATTTTAGCAGGTATTGCGGGAAAATTAGGAGCAGAGGAACGTTTAATTGATTTTACAATCGCATTAGATAAGTTAGATAAAATAGGCAAGGAGGGAGTTTTTGAGGAATTAAAATCCAAAGGTTTTAATGCTGGAGCTCTTCAATTGCTGGAAGAACTTCTTTCACTTCAAGGAACTGCATCAGAACAGCTTGATGTTTTAAAATCTATTCTTGCAGATCAGCCTGAAGGAATTAAAGGGATTGAAGAATTAGAATTTATTTTCAACCAGTTTAATGATAATGCTTTACACTCAGTACAACTCAATTTTGATTTGACTTTAGCAAGAGGCTTACATTATTATACTGGGATGATAGTGGAAGTAAGTGCACCCGCTAATATCAAAATGGGTTCTATTGGTGGAGGTGGTCGCTATGATGATTTAACAGCAACTTTTGGTTTAAACAACATGAGTGGAATTGGGATCTCATTTGGTTTTGAGCGAATCTATTTAGTTATGGAAGAGTTACATCTTTTTCCTGAAGAGTTACTTCCGGGTACAGAAGTATTGTTTGCCAACTTTGGTTCATTAGCAGCATCTACTGCCTATAGTTATGTTTCAAAATTAAGAAAACTTAATTGTTCTAGTGAATTATATCCTTCTGAGTCAAAACTCAAGAAACAATTAGGGTATGCAAATCAAAAAGGAATTCAAAAAGTGGTTCTTATTGGAGAGGAAGAAATAAAACAAAAGACTTTTATCCTAAAGGATATGAAACTAGGAAACCAAACAACACATCCCTTGGCAGATTTAATTTCAATTCTTACTTGATCTCAGTCTCTGGAGCTAATGTTGGCTTCGAATAAGTTTGAAAGGGTTGTTTTAGAAGTGTTTTAATTTTTCCATTTGCTTCCTCATCAAAAAAGACATCTACCCCATACACTAATTTTTCTCGATCAAAGGGCAAGTATGTTCCAAATAAACGATCCCAAAAAGAGAAAATATTACCAAAATTGGCATCCGTATATGGAAGACGATAATGGTGGTGTGTTTTGTGCATGTCTGGAGACACGATAAAATAACTCAAAAATAAATCTAGCTTCTTTGGGAGCTTAATGTTTGCATGATTAAACTGAGTTAATACAAGAGAGAGTGATTGGTAGAGCATAACAATACCCATGTTAGCACCAATAATAAAAACTCCAAAAAGTGTAAATCCAAAACGTATAAAACTTTCTAAGGGATGGTGCCTATTCGCGGTAGTGGTATCTACTTTATGATCACTATGGTGCACCAAATGGATCATCCACAAGGGTTTTACCTTATGTTCTGTCCAATGTGCTAAATAAGCTCCTACTAAATCTAAAAGCATTAAACCTAGAGTTACTTCAAGCCAAAGAGGCATTTCAGGGAGCCAGTGTAAAAGGCCAAATTCATTCGAAATCACCCAGTCTGAAGTTGATAAAAGTAAAAAAGCAAGAAGAAAATTAATGATTATCGTTGTTCCTGTAAAAAAAAGATTAGGAAGGGCATGTTTCCATTTTTTATAGTTAAACTTCATTAAAGGAAGACTTCCTTCTACAACCCAAAATAGAGTTAACCCTCCTACTAGTATTAAACTTCTGTGCAAGGAAGGAATCGTTTCAAAATACTTCATTATCATCTCCATTTGATCCTATTTTTAACTAAAATACAAAAATCAGTATTAATTATTCATCTTAATTTTTTTTTAATTAATTTAATACAGAATTTAAATAATCTATATGAAGCGTAAAGAATTTATTAAGCAGTCTGTTTTGATTGCAGGTGCTGGCATGACTTACCCTACGTATGCTTCATTGCTAAATAGGTCTGCTATTATCGGCGCAAATGATCGTCTTAGATTTGGTGCCATTGGAATAAATGGAATGGGTTGGGCTGATACCAAAGCGCTTTTAAAAGTACCAAATGTTGAATTAGTAGCCATTTGTGATGTAGATCAAAATGTGTTAGAAAAGCGAAAAACAGAGCTTGATAAAAAAGGTATTTCTGTAAAGATATATTCTGATTACAGGAAATTATTAGAACAAAAAGATATAGATGCTGTGGTCATTGGAACTCCAGATCACTGGCATGCACTAATGATGATTCATGCCTCGGAAGCAGGAAAACATATCTACGTTGAAAAGCCCATCGGTAACTCTATTGGTGAATGTCGGTCTATGGTGGGTGCACAAGAACGTTATGGTAATGTAGTTCAAGTTGGTCAGTGGCAACGAAGTCAGCAACATTTTCAAGATGCAGTTAATTACATTAAAACCGGGGTTTTGGGCCCCATACGTACAGTAAAAGTTTGGTGTTATCAGGGCTGGATGCGTCCTGATCCTATTGTAGCCAATAGCGCACCACCAAAAGGTGTAGATTATAAAAGTTGGTTAGGACCTGCTCCAATTATTCCTTTTAATTCAAGTCGTTTTCATTTTCATTTTCGCTGGTTTTGGGATTATGCAGGTGGACTAATGACTGATTGGGGTGTTCATTTGTTAGACTATGCCCTTTTAGGAATGGAGGCTTCCTTGCCAAAATCAATTGTAGGGCTTGGTGGAAAATATGCTTATCCTAATTTGGCTGAGGAGACCCCTGATACCTTGACAACACTTTATGAATTTGATAATTTCAATCTTGTTTGGGATTCTGCAATGGGAATCGATAACGGTTCTTATGGACGGGATCACGGAATTGCCTTTATAGGAAATAATGCAACCTTGATACTAAATCGTGGAGGTTGGGAAGTAATAGAAGAGCGACAAAGTGAAAATAAAGTTGCAAAACCCCTAGTAAAGCCAAGTGATAATGGTTTAGATAAACATGCTCAAAATTTTATTGATGCCATACGATCAAATACTCCCCAGTCCGTAAATTGTTCTGTTCAACAAGGCGCTCATGTTGCCACCGTTGCTCAAATGGGTAACATCTCCTACCGTTCAGGTCAAAAGGTGGTGTGGGATCAAAATGCAAGTCAGTTTACTGATTCAGCTATCAATAGAGAATACCTAACTAGTAAATACCAAAACGGGTATCTTTTACCAATGTTTTAACATCAAGTTTTATGAAATACTTATTTATATGCCTGCTAGTAGTAAATGTGTTATTTGCTCAAGAAAAAATGAAGCCTGAGGATACCGAAGTTTGGGAGCCTGAACCCAAGGTAGTTTCTCCAGGAGTCTTTTATTCTCCTCCTAGCGATGCAGAGGTGCTTTATGATGGTACTAATTTTTCTAAATGGTGGCATGAAAAGTCTAGAGTTGAAGTGCAGTGGAAAATGAACCCAGACAAATCAATGACAGTTAAACCTGGGACAGGTTCTATAGAAACAATAAATGAACATGGTTCTATTCAATTACATATTGAATGGAAATCTCCAACGATTATAAAAGGAGAGGGTCAAGGACGTGGAAATAGTGGAATTATTTTTCAGCGACGTTATGAAGTTCAAGTTCTAGACAGCTACAATAATAGGACCTATTCTAACGGTCAAGCTTCCTCAATATATAAGCAATATATTCCTTTGGTAAATGCAGTTCGTCCTCCTGGTGAATGGCAGGTTTATGATATTGTTTTTAATGAGCCGGAGTTTGATGCTACAGGAAAAACAACAAAACCAGGTAATTTCACTGTTTTTTTAAACGGTATACTTGTGCAAAACAATGTTGAGATTTTGGGAACTACAGAATATATAGGAAAACCTAAAACTGATCGTGATGCAATGCCAGGTTATAATGGGACATCCAAGAATCAACGTACACTTTTGCTTCAAGACCATGGTGATCTAGTTAGTTATAGAAACATTTGGATGCGAAAGCTTTAATCTTATTGATTGCAAGTTTTTTTATTTAAACTTTTTCTTCTTAAAGTTTTTCTTTGGAGAAAAAGTTTTACCCTTTTTAGTCAGTTCAACGCTTACCTTGCGATCATCCATTATAAGATTATCAAAAGATTTTAGGACATGGTCTCTATGGTCTTTATGTGTCGAAAAGAAAGAAAAGTTTTTCATTACTTCAACTTGAAAAACATCATCGGGCCCTAATTTTAGAAAAGAACGCAAAAAGTCTTTGAGTGTAGTCCACTCATATTGATCTCTTGCTCCTACATTTATAAAGAACCTGTCCTTGTCTTGGGGGGCATTTATTTTTCTATCGGAACGTCTGTCAGAGGAGCGATCTGAGCGATCATCTCGACTAAATTCTATTGCTTTAGGATGTAAGTCAAAGTTTTTGAATTCTTTAGACAACATCATTTCAATTAATGTTTCTTTTGAAATATCCTCCAATGCTTTAATAGCAAGTGGGAGATGATTGTGTAAATCACTCTTGATTGGGATATTTTTAACTTGATCTGTCCAATGAATAACTTTAGAAGTTAATACCTCTTCTGGTGAAGGCATTTCCAATTCTGTTAATTTGGTTTGTAATTTATTTTCGATCAACTTAATTTTTCTTCGGTCAGATTTGGTGACAAAAATGATAGAAGTACCTAATTTTCCGGCTCTACCTGTTCTTCCGCTTCGGTGAGTGTAGGTTTCAATTTCATCAGGAAGTTGGTAGTTTATAACGTGAGTTAAATCATCCACATCAATTCCCCGAGCAGCAACATCTGTTGCAATTAGTAATTGAATTCTTTTCTTTCGAAAGGACTGCATTACAATATCACGTTGGTTTTGACTTAAGTCACCGTGAATTGCTGCAGCTTTATAGCCGTCTTGAATTAGTTTTTCTGCTACTTTTTGGGTTTCAATTTTAGTACGACAAAATACTACCCCAAAGAGGTCGGTATTCATACTCACTACTGCCCTAAGGGCATTGTAACGTTCTCTTGCAGCTACTATGAAATACTGGTGGTCAATATTTTTAGCACTTGAATTTTTGGTACCTACAGTAATTTCAATAGGTTTTTTCATGAATTTTTTTGCAATCGTATTTACCTCTGGAGGCATTGTTGCAGAAAATAACCATGAATTTTTACTTTTTGGAGTATGGGTTAATATGTCTTTGATATCTTCATAAAATCCCATGTTCAGCATTTCATCGGCCTCATCTAAAACACAGTATTGGATTGCGCTGATGTCAACCAATCGTCTTCCAATCATATCTTTCAAACGTCCTGGTGTAGCCACAACAATCTGAGCTCCACGCCTTATTTTATTGGCTTGTTCTTGGATATTGGCACCTCCATAGATAGCGACAATATTTATGTTTTTTAACGCTTGGCCATAGATTCCCATTTCGTTTGTAATCTGTAAGCACAATTCACGAGTAGGAGCCAGAATTAACCCTTGGGTTGTTCTTTGTTTTGCGTCTATCCTTTGTAGCATAGGAAATCCAAATGCTGCTGTTTTACCAGTTCCTGTTTGAGCTAATGCTACAAGGTCGGTATTTTGTTCTAGTAATATTGGAATTACTTTGTCTTGAACCTCCGTTGGAGTTTCGAATCCTAGTTTTTCTACGGCTTTTAGAAGTTCCGTATTGAGTCCTAGGGACTTAAAAGTTGTCATAAATAGTATTCTGGCTGCAAAAGTAGTCTAAATTAAGTGGTTCTCAATTCTTTTATGACTTATTTTAATTTAAGTTAGTAGTATTATAAAAAAAAGCCCTGCTTTTTTGGCAGGACTTTTAGAGTTCAAAAGATCAAAATTTAGATTTTGAAACCTTCTCTGTATTCACGAGTTACAAATTGATTCGCAGCTTCAAGGTTAGTGATTTTCATATTTTCACCATCCCATAATAGTTTTTTACGAGCATAATAATCCATTCGCCCATTTGCCTTTTCTTCGCGAAGCATAAAACTACGAATGGCTAAATTACCCATTAAAACTGTTTCCGTCATTGGTCCAGCATAATCAAAAGAGGAAGTTAATCCTAAATGCTCTTTACTGTTAAACCCAGCTTTACATGCATCCACCCATTTGCGTTGATGACCGTATTCTGGTTCAATCATTTCTTCAACTTCAGGGCCAAAATCTGTTGAACCATTATTTAAAAATAATTTTGGCATTAAAGGAGAGCTATCATTAATATTGGTTGTTATTATTCCTTTTTCTCCAATCATTAATACCCCATTAGCACTATCAGTTCCACCAATATCACTATTTGCAGGAATAATGTCTGGGTGTGGAGGACGAATCCCACCATCACTCCAGCTCATTAAAATTGGAGATTTACTTTTTTCTGTAGCATCAAAATTGATACTAATCAACGAAGAGGGAGGGCATCCTTCGGGTAAGTAATCTGCATTCCACATTTGTGAATATACACTTCCTACGCTGCATTCAGCCGAAGTAGGATATTTTAAACCTAGCGTTCGGAAAGGGATGTCGATTAAATGACACCCTACGTCTCCGAGAGCTCCTGTTCCATAATCCCACCATCCACGCCAGCTAAATGGGTGCATGTTAGGTGTATAAGGTTTTTCTTTTGCAGGTCCTAGCCATAAATCCCAATTTAAAGCGTCTGGCTTCATGCTTGGGTTTGGCTGTGGCATTGGAACTCCTTGAGGCCATACGGGTCTGTTGGTCCATATTTTAACTTCAGAAATAGCCCCAACTGCGTCGGTATCAATCCAATTCTGAACCATATTGAGTAATGGGTTTGATCCTCCTTGATTTCCCATCTGAGTAACAACTTTTTGTTCTCTTGCCATTTCTGTTAAAAGACGCGCTTCTCTGATGTTATGGGTCATCGGTTTTTGAACATATACATGCTTACCTCTTTGCATTGCAAATGCTGCTGCGGGTCCATGAACATGGTCTGGTGTTGAAATAGTTACTGCATCAATATCTTTTTCTTTATCCAGCATGACACGATAGTCAGCATATTGTTTTGCCGTTGGGAATTTTTTAGCAGTACGGGATGCACTTCCAGAGAAATCTACATCACAAAGAGCAACTACCCGCTCTCTTCCTTGAACGGAAGCATTACTTATATCACTAGCTCCTTTTCCTCCAGAACCAATTGCTGCTAAATTTAGCTGATCACTAGGTGAAATATAGCCTGGTCCTCCTAAAACATGTCTAGGAACAATCATTATGGATGATGCTAGAACTCCTTTTTTTAAAAATTCTCTTCTTGAATCCTTATTGTTTTTTTTCATTTTATTTTGGTTAGTGTAAATTGCGAATCTAAATATAGCTTTTTTTGTATAATTTTTCTATTCAAAAACTTTGGATTATAAAAATAGAGCGGATATTTGATATTAAATTATCAATATGATCAGAAAGCAACAAAATCGAATAGCTCTTGGCTGTTTCTTTTTTTTATGTGGTTTTTGTTTTTCAACCTGGGCATCTCGAATACCAACCATTATGACTTTATTTGAAATGAATGAAGCGCAACTGGGTAGTTTCCTTTTTATTTTACCCATCAGTTCTTTAATTGGTTTGCCGCTATCTGCATGGATAGTTTCTAAGTTTGATAGTCGTTACCTTTTGTTTTTTGGATTTCTTCTATTTGCCACTGCTCTTTTTGGGATTGGAGTTTCAGGACAAATAGAGCACCTGATTTTTGCAGTTGCTCTATTTGCTTTAGGACTTAGGGCAATTAATATTTCTATGAATACTCAGGCGATTCAATTACAAAAACTATACAAGAAAAAAATCAATGGAAAATTTCATGGATTTTGGAGTTTAGGAGGGCTTTGCGGTTTGATATTTGCAACCTTAATTATAAATTTAAAAATTACTATCGGCTATCATTTGGGACTGGTAGCTATTGTTTCAATTTTTGTTTGTTTTGTGGCGTATTTCTATTTGTTAAGAAATGACAAAGAATCAACTGGAAATAAATTACAATTTGGGAAGCCTGATAATTTCATTTTGTATACGGGTTTAGTGGTTTTTTCTGCTGCAGTTTGCGAAGGGGGAATTTATGATTGGAGTAGTGTTTATTTCCGTGAAGTTGTTGGTGCTGAATTGTTTACTTTGAGTTATTTAGTTTTTATGATTTCGATGACTATTTCTCGATTTTTTACGGATCAAATTATCACAAAAATCGGAATGCCCAAGTTATTTGTCTTTAGTGCAGGTGTTATTATTTTGGGAGTCAGTATCTTAATATTATTCCCTTATTTCTATACCGCTTTACTTGGGTTTTTTATTGCTGGTTTTGGTGTTGCTTCTATTTTTCCAATGGCTTTTTTGTTGGCAGGTCAATCAAAAAAGTATGCCCCCGGAATGGCAATATCAATTGTAGGAACCTATTCAACTTTAGGCGTTTTAATAGCCCCTCCTTTTATTGGATATCTAGCACATGTTTTTAATTTAAATAAGGCTTTTTTATTTTTTATAGCAGCAGCGTTACTCCTGTTGTATTTTTCAAGAAAAGCTTTTTTTTATTTGGAGAAGCAATAATTTTTTAAACTAACCTTCGTAAAATCTTGCTTTTTTACTTTATCATTATAAATGAGTGCTTAAATGAAATCTAAAATAGATTCAAAGGGTATGGTTTTTGGTAGAGTATTATTATTCTAAAATATATCTAAAATAAATCAAATGAAAAAATGCCTAATCTTTACCTTTTTAATAGTATCAACTCTTATATATAGTCAAAGGGGTAAGACAGGTGATAAAACGTTTCTCAATAGATTTCCTTCAGAGGTCTTTAATGAAGTCTCTAGTGCATCCTTAAAAATGATAAATGAAGTAGATCATGATATTATTGTTTTAATTCGTGATCAAGAGAAGAATTATTTGCGTCATGTTTACATTCGTAATAATGAAAGTTATACTTTCAAAGAGTTACCTATAACTCGATTATTCGTTCAGTTTAAGGCTAAAGATTTTTTTTATGAGGATAAAGAGCGGACGGTTATCAATTTTGGTGAAAAACACACATTTAATTTTTTCTTTGATCCAACTCAGATACAGAACTATATTAAAATTTCTGAGGAAGAATTTTTTAAACCATAGATTTTATTTAAAATTAGTTCTAAATAATTTTTTTTATTATTTTTATTGTCCAATTTTTATATCAATGCCAAAAAGAATTCTAAATTTTGAATTTCCTTACGGAATTTCCACTATCTATGTAGATGGAAAGCGGTATAATCGTGAAGAGTTTTATAAGGCTCAACAACTTGAAAAAAGAAGGAACAGCAATACAGGTAAGTTTCAGTCTAAATTAAATGTAAGTGTCAAGCATTACTAAATTTAGAAATCTCCTCTTCTTATTTATAAGTCTTCAAGTTCATATCTAACATAAGCAAATTCAAGTCCGTCTGGACTCCAAGAGGGTACGTTTATAGTTCCCTGTCCTCCATAGAATACGTCTGTTAAGTCTTTAATTTTTTTAGTTTCAAGGTCAATTAAACGTAATTTAACCGCTCTTCCAAAAGGGTGTTTGTCTTCTTGGTTTTCAATGTAACTAATTAATACTGCTTGGCTATTGTTTGGGGCTATATGAGCAAACCAATTAGAATAGTTATCAAATGTCATTTGTTCTGCCTGAGTTCCATCGGGTTTCATTCTCCAAATTTGCATTTGCTTAGTTCTGAAGGAGTTGAAGTATATATACATTCCATCTGGTGAGTATTCCGGTCCATCATCTAGCCCCTCTGTAGAAGTCAAACGGATTTCTTCCCCACCATCAACATTCATTTTATATACATCATAATTTCCATTTCGCTCTGCACAATAAACGATATCCTTCCCATCTGGGGAAACACCATGCCAGTAGGAGGGAGTTTTTGGGGTTATTTGAACTGGAACACCTCCTTCTGCAGCTACCTTGTATATGTAGGAAGTGTGACTTTTATCTTCTTTTTTTCCGCTAGAAATGAATACTGTTTTTCCATCAAAACTATAACCATGATCATTATTGCATTTAGTAATTTGATCTGTATCTAAAATTCCTAATCGTTCTCCTTCTAAACTAATTTTTTCAAGTTTGCCATTGCTATTTATAAGTAAAGCCTTTTCATTAACAATCCAATTTGGAGCTTCAAAATGGCGTTTTTCTTTTAATATCAATTTTGAAAGTCCAGTTTCAATATTATAGAGGTATAAATTACTAATCACCTTTTTTCCTTCAGGAATTTGTGCCTGTAGACTTAACGTTAGCAAAAAGGAAAAAAATATATTTTTCATATTCTAATTTTAATTCATTTACTATTCTAATTTGGTTCTTCGTGAAGTAATTCTAAACCTACAGAAGTTCTGGGTAAAAATCCTTCCCATGGTTCTTGTGATGAAAGTTTTTCGGTATCAATATAAATATCATAGGTTTTTATATTTTTCAGTTTGATCCCTAAAAATGCGGTAATAAAATGCTGATTGATATTATTTATTCGCCGCTGATCCCATACTGAATCTGCATAGCGTAAATATTCATCCAGGTGTAGCCCAGGATTATTTGCCACTGCCGGTGGCGGATTTGGTGCTATATTATGTCTTGCATTTTCATAAGTTAGAAGATATCTTTCGCTATTTATGGCCCCTTTAAAAATAGCTTTAATTCCTTTTTCATAACCTGAAATATCATCTTTACTACCTGCAATATAAAACGTTGGAATTTTTATTCCAGCCAATCCCTCAGCATCCCAAACACCACGCTCCATTCCCCATGGCGCCATTGCTACGATAGCTTTGATTCTTGTATCAAAGGACTTTATAAATTCAGGATTTCCTGTCATGCGCTTTTGTAATGCATTATTGCCTTTGGACATGCTTGAGAAGAATCCCGCAGCCATTTTGCTATACCCTCCGCCAGCAACATTAAGAGCACCATATCCTCCCATAGAATATCCAATCAATCCTGTACTATTTGCATTAACAAGTCCTTTTAGAAATGAGCTTGAATCTTTGCTTAAACGATCTATTGCATTCAAAATGAATAAATCATCAAGGGAACGGTTTAATAGTGTGCTGTTAAAACCCGCTGCATCTCTAAAAGTAGAATCTGTATGATCTATAGCAACAACTACATAGCCTTTGGAAGCTAAATTTTCTGTTAAATAGCTCATCAAATAACGAGATCCTGTATATCCATGCGAGACAATCAGTAAAGGATATGGACCATCTGATATATTGGTTTTAGCATCTCTTAATGCCCTTCCTTTAAATGTAAAAGGAATGATAGGTCTTTCGGGGCTATTAAAATTGCCCAATACTTCCTCATAAATTACATCTTGATTTTGTTCCTCAGAAAGTGAAGCAGGATACCATATTTCTATTGTTAGAGGACGATCATAAATCGAATCTTTGTCTTTTTTAGAATTTAAAACATCAATTTGCTTAGGGTTAATTAAATGAAGGGTTTTTACACCTACTTTATAATCACCCCTTGAAGATAAAGCAGGGGCATCTGGTAATTTATCTCCATAAACAAAAGCTGTTTCTTGATTTTGGGCGTTTACGTCAAAAAGTAATATGAGTAATGTAATTAGTGTAGTCAAGTAATTTTTAAATGGCATAATAGAGTTTTTTATTAAGGGAATTTTAAATAAATGAGTTGGAATTCCTTATAAATTTACAATTTAATTTTTCACATAAATTGAACTTTTAATTTAATTGTATTTTAATTCAAATCATTAATGATCTTGCAATAAATTATTTGAAATTTATTATATTTGGTTGCATAATCATTTACCAATAATTGAATACAATCCTGTTTTATTTATTGATAATTCGATTTATAAGTAAACTATAAATTTATATCCATATGAATAAAGCACCAACGGTAGAGCTCAAACTACCCATAATAAAGGACATGGAGTTGATTGCCACTCAAACTTCTGAGGTTGTCTCAAAGCACATGAGTCTGACTGATGATCAATCGGGCGAAATTTCAATGGCTTTAATTGAAGCTTGTATAAATGCATTTGAACATTCCGAAACGAAAAATGAAGTTTATATTCATTTTATTATCTCTGATAATGAGCTTACAATTAAAGTAATTGATAAGGGGAAAGGGTTTGATGCATCCAAAATTAAGATTCCAGAAATTGAAAATAAGATCAACACTAACGAAAGAAAAAGGGGGTGGGGACTGATGTTGATTAAAGAATTAATGGATTCTGTAGATTTTGAATCAGATCACACAGGAACGACACTTACAATGGTTAAAAAAAAGGATAGCAATGAGTAAAGTTACCAATACGAAAATAGTAGAGGATATAGTTGTAATTGCAACAGAAGGATATCTTAATAAAGACTTAGGAGAAGAGATTCAAAATATTGCACAAAAGTATATTGACGATGGGAGTAGTATTTTTCTTATTAATTTGAAAGATTCTAAAATTGTAAATAGTATTGGTGCTTCTATACTTATTGAGTTGATTGAACAACTTCAAGATATTGATGGACAACTTGTCTTTTGTGATCTTGCTCCAATTATAGAGAAGACCTTCAAAATAATGGGGCTCACAAAATACTGTAAAGTATATCCCACAGAAGATGAGGCAGTAAAAGAACTGGCTTAATTTGATGAAAAACTTAGCGGATTTTTTATTTGAATTTATTCAACAACCTTCTCTTTTAACCAAGATTAGTTTTTTGAAAAATGAAGCAGGATTTGAAGATATGCAATTCCTGTTTTTTTCAAAAAAAACCTTAGTAAAATCCCTAGGTATTCATTCTTTTTCATACGTTGATAAAAAGTCTTTAGATTTTGATTGTGTGGATTCTATTATTGAGGATCAAGACGATGAGATATATTTGAATTCGAATGAAACAATTGCTGTTTCTATAACTATTGAATCAAAATCAATTGGCTTTATTACTGCTCCCACTATTTTAAATTCTAAAGAAACAAAAGTTGTTTTAAAGACATTAAAAAAGTTAATAGAGAGCGAGCTTATTCAAAAGAAACTTGAAAGCCAACTTCGGGATAGAAACAAAGAACTTAGTTATAAGTTATTGGAGATAGAATCACTGATTGACGTAACTAATATTATAAATGATCAAGATTCAGAACTAGAGATTCTTTTTGAAAATTTATTAATAACGATTTTATCAACCCTAAATGCATCTAAGGGAATGATACTTCTAAAGGATCCTAAGACAGACTTTTTTAATGTAAGCTCAAGTTTTAATCTTAGTAAAGAAGAACTCCCTTCTAAGATAATTAGAATAACCAAGGGAGTCTTAAAGGATATTAATGAGACTAAAAAATCATTGATCATAGACAATCCGGAGGAATATCCTTTACTTAAATTTTCAAAGAAAAATATTCTTATAAGCCCTCTTATTAATCAAAATGAATTGGTGGGAGTAATCCTGTTGGCTGATAAAGAGAGTAGGGCTGGCCTTGAGCGTTTTATCCAACAAGAACTTAGGCTTTTTGATAACTTGTCCAAAAAAGTGAGCTTGGCTTATGACAACATTCGTTTGATTGATTCTCTACAAAGTTCAAATAAATTAGTGGATAACATAATGACTTCCATTACCACAGGGATAATAAAAATTAATGTATTGGGTGAGTTGGAATACGTAAACCACTCTGCCAAAAAAATATTTGGCTTTGAAGAAGAGTTGATTCTTAACAATCACTATTTCATGGTTTTTCAGAAAAATCCACATTTGGTTAATTTAATTGAAAAAGCTGAAAATGACACAAATAAAGTACTCCAAGAGGAAAATGTTAAGATTGAAAATGAATTAGATGAATCCCATGAAGTAAATCTTACCCTTTCCACTGTTTATGATGAAAACAATAATCCCTCAGGACTTGTGTTTTCATTTGAAGATTTATCAGGAATCAATAAGATCAAATCTACTTTCAAGAAATATGTTTCTGAAAATATAGTTGATGAATTACTAAAAAATGAAACCTCTTTAGAATTAGGAGGGAGTCAAAATGAAGTATGTATATTATTCTGTGATATTAGAGGCTTTACATCAATGTCCGAAAAGATGAAGCCTAATGAAGTTGTTTATTTACTTAATCATTACTTTGATGCTATGATTGAGGTAGTCTTTAATCATAATGGCACATTAGATAAGATTATAGGTGATGAACTTATGGTTCTTTATGGTGTTCCTCTTAAAAATGAGAACGATGCTCAGGGTGCTGTAAATTCTGCAATTGCAATGTTTGAGGCCCTTAAAAAGTTTAATATTGAAATGGAGCAGCAGAATTATCCTGCCTTGGAAATAGGGATTGGAATAAATTATGGCAAAGTAGTTTGTGGTAATATAGGATCAGAAAGGCAAATGAATTATACCGTTATAGGAGATCACGTGAATTTAGCGGCACGTCTTTGCTCTCATGCGAAACCGGGTGAAATTGTTATTTCTTCTTCAGTGATTGAAAAGTTATCTTCAAAAGAAGACTTTATCCAGCAAAAGCCCATTTTCGTTAAGGGAAAGAAAAATGAAATCCCAATATGGATTTTAAAAGCCGAAACTTAGGCTGCTTTTTTAATAACTACGATAGTGATATCATCTGGATTCATTACGCCGCTAGCCCAACTGTCTGATAATTCTACAAGAGCATTTTTAATGCTTTCCGCATCTTTTCCAGCATTAGCACGAACACAATCTTCCACTTTTTGATAGTCCAGTAGTTCATCTTGAGGATTAGGAAGCTCTGGCAAACCATCTGAAATCATTACAATTACATCCCCTTCATTAAAGTCTTTTGTGATTCCATCAAATTCCTCTGTCTCTATTCCTCCTAAAGGTAGGTTTGGCACTAAAACTTCTTCAACAGTATTTGCTTTGGCATTAAAATAGTAAGTGGGGGGCATCGCTGCAGAACTTAGTTCAACTGAATCCTTATTTAATTTAGCAACACTTAAACTCATCCGTAGTCGTCCAAAGTTAACGCGCTTGACAATACGATTTAACTGTTGTAGAATTTTACTTGGAGTTCCCATTGTTATTCCATTAAGCCCAGCTTTAGTAACTGAAACCATAATTCCTGAAATTACTCCGTGACCTGTAGCATCACCACAAATAGCATAAAAATACTCTCCTTTTTTATAAAAAAAGTCGTAATAATCACCACCTATTTCTGTAGCTGACTTTAGGTATGTGCTAATTTGAAATCCTTCAATGGTGGGATTTGTTTTGGGGAGCAAACTATTTTGCAACTCTCTTGCCTCCTCTAGTTCTTTAGATTTTCGTTCTCCTTCCAAACGTTTTTTAGTTTGTGTTTCACGTATTTTAACTAGGGAGTATATTAGTATTATCGATAATATAACATATAATACAATAGTTTCTATTCGTAACCACCAGGGTGGGGAATTATTGAATGTAAACTGTAGTGTGTTTATGCTCTTTTTACCATCGCCATCTATCGCGTAGATTTCTATATCAGAAGCGTAATAAGGGAAGGCGCTTAATTGAATTTTATTGTTAAATCCATTTGAAATCACCTCTGCATTTTCTCCTCTTTTGAAATAATAGTGAATCTGTTCTGACTTGAAATTACTGTCTGAAAACAAATCAAAGATTAAAGTGTTTGTTTTGTAATCGAAATCTAGTGTATTTTCATATCCTATTGGAATATTTGTTTCGTTATTTCCATCATCTAATCCAACTATATTTAGAACACTTATATTGAATTCATTTTTTTCTTTATCTAGTTCCGATAGCTTAAAAGATTGGATTTTATCATAGCCTGTCAATACTATTTCATCTTCATATTGATGCATTGATTCTTTATGAAACCTACTAATATTTAGCCCATCTTCATTGTTGATGTTTTTTACAATTCCATCTTCAATAAAATTAACCCCTGAACCAGTTTGAATAAATAATCGTTCTTTGACTTTTAAAAAGTCAAAAATATTATTGGATAAAAGTCCATTTTTCATGTCAATTTTCGAAAAACGTTGGTCGTTTAAATTGTACTTAAACATACCATTTCCGATGGTTCCAATGAATAGAATGTTTTGATTCTCATCAAAGAAAAGTTTTGTTGGTGATGATGAAGCAAGCGAAGTACTAGAATCTCCATCATAGGTAAAGCATTTTTCGAAATTCGAAAACTCTTTATCATAAAGACTTAACCCCCTTTGATCATCTGTAACATAAAGTTTATCTCCTATTTTTTCAATATCATTAAACCCTCTAGGAACGTCTGGATTTAATAATTCATTATACTCATAAAACACGATATCTTGCTCGTTAATGTTTTTTTTATCATTTAATATAACTTCAGCGTTAATTTTAATTACTCCATTTTCTATAGCGCAATAAACATCATTTTCAATTACTTTGATGTTTTTAATTATTCCATTTTTAAGATAGGGTTTTATTTTAGGAAATTTTTTTAATTGTTTTTTTTGGATATCAAACAACATGAGGTCATCATTTCCTAAAATAATGTTTTTATCAAATTTATCAAAAGCGACATTTGTGAAATCGCTATCATACCTTTTTATAAAATTTATAGTTCCTTTATTTTGCTTTAAAACCCCAATTTCAATAGTGTTTTGATAAAACGCTATGTACTGATTATCGAAATTTGAAAAATACAGCACTCCTTCATTACTCCTAACATCGTTTATAAGTGCACTAGTTTCTGAAATTATCTCCACTCCTGAATTCGTGCTTATATAAATTTGATTATCATGTGGTGAATGTTCTATTGCATTAATTGAATTGGCAATGTTGTAGCTTGATATGGGATTTAATAAAGAGTCAGTTTTTATTATTTCATTTCCTTTATCTTCCCACACGTATAAATATTTATCCACTTCAATAAATTGATTGAATTTCAATTCATTCTTACGATCAAGTTTAAATCTTAGCTTATTGGATGAAGTTTTTTTTGATAATAAAATGTTTTCTTCAGCTGTGTTTAGAAGAATCTTATCACTAGAAATCAGTAGTGCAGATTCAACTGCTGTTTCAAAATGTATTACACTTTCAAAACGGTTTTCTTCAGGATAAAAGTCCACATACTCGTTTTGAGTAATCACCCCAATTTTGTTGTCCTCTCTGGGAAGAATAGCAATAATATTGTTGGTTGTAAATGTTGTTTTATTTCCTTTGAAAAAGCGTTTAAATGCGTTTAAATTTTCATCATAAACATTTAATCCATTTTTTGTTGCAATTATTGTTTTGCCAGATTTTTCATCAAAAAGAATTTCCGATCCAGAAAATTGCTCAAATTTTGAAGTTGATATTGATAATGGGTTTAAAGGGTCAAACTCAAAATGATTGGTGGTTTTTAAAGCATTATCTAAAACATAAATCCCAGACTGACGTGTAAATACCCAATATGTTTTATTGGTAGGATTCAACAGCACGCCTTTAGGTTCAGATTCAAGTGGAATTTGTGAAAATGAAAAGCTAGAGGAGTCAAAAATACTTATCCCATCTTTGCTTAGCACTATTAGTTCTTTATTAATACCTTCTGAAAGTTTAAGTATATCAGAATTCAGTATGCTCAATGAGTCTTCGATATTAGAAAAAAAGACTTTCTTTTCTTTACCATAAATCAAATTCAACCCTTCGTCTGTACCCACCCATAACATTCCATTGCTCGCCTTTAATGTTGCATGAATGTTTGAGTTGCTTATGGGTAACTCAAGAGTTTTGACCTGACCATAAGCAGAAGCAAATGTTAATAAGAGGAATACACTTTTTAAAATTGATTTAGACATTTTGAAACCTTAAAGATTTGTTTTTATTTGTGCTTTAGCTAAGTTTTTAACGACTGCATTTTGCCAGGTAGCAAAATTATTATTAGCAAGATCAACCAGAATCTGCTTACTCTCCTCGTTTTGCCCTTCAGCTTTCTTTGCTAATGCCAAAAAATAATAGTGATATCCATCATCAGTCAAGATTTCTTTACTCAATTTAGAATAATCTTCTATTGATTCTTTTGGATTACCTTCCATTAAATTCAAATAGCCAGACAATTTAAAATATTCATTAAGAGCATTAGGATTATATTCAAGTTGCTTGTTAGATAGTTCTCTTAGAGAATTCAATGAAATTCTGGCTTCCTCATAATTCCCAAACAATATGTTAAACCATGTTTGGGATTCGATTGCAGCTTTCTCGTTAGCCAGATTAAATTTTTCTTTTTGCCTTTGATCTGAAACACCTTCTAATTGAATTTTAAGCCGGGCTTTGCCAATTTCAGCCATCCTTTTTACAGATTTGATAGTCTCTTCTTCTTGAAGACTATGACCAAATGCTAGGAATTTTGTGAATTCAGTGAATGACTGCCAATTCAATTTAGTCAAAGGCTCTTCGTCCATTTCATTTATTACCTCTTGTGTCTTTGAAAGTAGATAAATTGCACTGGCAAAATCTTTTTGATACATGAAAGTGTGTGCTTTTAATTCAGACATTGCTACTTTCCAGTAATTATTTGAGATTACGATTCCTTTGTCATAGTACTCTCTTGCCTTATCATATTTCTCTGTAAATGTATACACATGGCCAACCATCAAGAGAGAATTAGCGTAAGAATCACTTTCAACACCTAATTCGTATTTACCTATAATATCAAGGGATTTCTCATAGGATGTTAATGCTTTTTCAAAATCGCCTTGAGCTCTATATACATTTCCTAAAAACCTTGACCAACGAGAACTTTCAGGATAAAGTTTACTTCCTCTGTTAAGCAAATCAATTGCAATGTTTAAGTCACGTTCATCCGAAGCAAGCATTATAAAATTATTACCTGTAGGAAAATGAAGAAATGCCCTATTAACAAGTCCTTCAAATGAGTTAGGATTTATCTCAAGCGCTTCTTTCCATCTTTGATCTGAGCCTTTTGGATTAGCTAACCTATTTTTTACATCTCCAGATAATATTCTTAGTTGGAAGTAGTCCTTATAATCTTCGATTAATGAGTCAATGATTTGATCCTCTCTAACTAAACTACCATTGATTCTTCTTTCGTAATTTGCTGCAATAAGTCTAGATTCAATATCACTAACCTTTTCTCTATTTACATAGGCATAAGTTAAGTTTTCTCTTGTCTCCTTGCTCGTTTTGAAATTATCATATCTTTTTGCCATTAAAAAATTTGGATCTAATTTTAAAATTGAGTCCATTAGCAATTCTTGTCCTTTAGGATTCCATCTATAATTTTCCATGTTAGAAAGAAACTCTTCAAATAAAACTTTTGCATCCTCAGAAGTTGATGTCCATTCAATCCGTTTCACTTGTTTTTCTTCTGAACAAGAAATTAAGGTTACGCTTAGTAGTGCTAGATAAATTAAATTTTTCATGATTGATTTTAAAGTATATATAATAAGATTAAAAATAGTGCAAGGCTTATGATTGTTTTGATGAGTGACCGTATCGCATCATTCACATGTTTAAATTTTGTAAAAGCGATGTTTGCGGTTGCATAGACCATATGTGCAAGGTGTTTTTTGTATTGTTCATCATCAGATAAAAGTGAATCTAGATCTTTGTTGTAGGTCTCAAAGTCAGAATATCCCATTGCAACATCACCAAAAAATAATGGAGAATTGATGGCAGATTTTTTTAATCGTGGCAAAAAGCATTTCACACAAGAGACGAAAGAAATAAATGTAAAATAGATGATCGGAAAGACGGGGATTAGAACTATATAATCAGATACTTCATTAAATTCTAAAACATATACATTTTCTTCATCTAAGACATCGATGGTGTATGCAAACGTAAAGACTAGACTAAAGACTGAAATTATTACACTTGATTTAATCTCAGCAAAACGGATTTGCTCATAATTATAATTGATTACTTCCCAGTAATCTCTAAGTGATGTTTTCAAATTATATTGGTAAATGATTATTTTATAAATATAGAAAATAATTTTAAAAAGAATATGTATTCGAATGCTACTCTTAAAAAGAAACAAAAAAAAGTTGCTGTGAGTGCAGTATTTGAAATTAATTTAAATAAAAAACACCCATACTTTTACTGGGATTTTTATAAAAAGACTACAGCAGAACAAGAGGCTCTAGAGGAATGGGTCATTTAAAGGAGTCAAGATTTAAATTACACTTGTTTAAATAATTTTCAACTCTTTTCCAATTTTAGTAAAGGCTTTAATGGCTTTATCCAGCTGTTTAGTTTCGTGACTTGCTGAAAGCTGAACTCTAATTCTTGCTTTTCCAATAGGAACAACTGGGTAGAAAAAACCAATGACATAAATTCCTTCCTCTAGAAGCATGTTTGCCATTGTCTGAGACAATTTAGCATCATAAAGCATTACAGGAACAATAGCAGAGTCAGCGCCTGCCAAATCAAATCCTGCGGCTTCCATTCCGTTTCTGAAATAATTGGTATTTGATTCTAATTTATCACGTAGCGATGTATCGCGAGATAACATCTCGAATACCTTTAAAGAACCACCAACAATTGCAGGAGCTAGTGAATTTGAAAACAAATATGGACGTGAACGTTGACGTAACAGTTCAATGATCTCTTTTTTACCTGTAGTATAGCCTCCCATAGCACCCCCTAGAGCTTTTCCAAATGTTCCGGTGATAATATCGACTCTCCCTAGAACATTTTTTAACTCAATGGTTCCTTTGCCATTTTTACCAATAAAACCCGCCGCATGACATTCATCAACTAAAACTAAGGCATCGTATTTATCAGCTAAATCACAAATTTTATCCAATTGAGCTACTATTCCATCCATAGAGAATACACCATCTGTAACAATGATCTTGAAACGATGTTGCTGTTTAGTCGCTTCTATAAGCTGATTTTCTAGATCATCCATGTCATTATTCTTATATCGATATCGGGCAGCTTTACACAAACGGACCCCGTCAATAATGGAAGCATGATTTAGAGAGTCAGAAATTATTGCATCTTCTTGCGTTAATAGTGGCTCAAAGACTCCTCCATTAGCATCAAAGGCCGCAGGATATAAAATGGTGTCCTCACAATGAAAAAATTCAGCTACCTTTTCTTCAAGTTGTTTGTGTATATCTTGCGTTCCACAAATAAAGCGAACAGATGACATTCCAAAACCATGGGTGTCCAAGGTGTCTTTTGCAGCTTGGATAACTTCCGGATTATTAGATAACCCCAGGTAGTTATTGGCACAAAAATTAATTACCGTTTCACCAGTATTAAGAGTTATCTCTACATCTTGTGAAGATGAAATCACCCGTTCCTTTTTGTATAAACCAGCATCTTTTGTGGTTTGTAATTCGTTTACTAAATGTTCTTTAATGGATCCGTACATTGTGTTACACTTTTATGTTTTTTGAATTTGTTGATTTTAGTTCTGTAATCATAATTTCAGTCATCTGATCAATGTCAAAATGAGGTTTCCAGCTCCAGTCTTTTTTAGCGCTTGAGTCATCTGTACTTGATGGCCAACTGGAGGCAATCTCGTCTCTAAAATCTATTTTATATTTTATTTTAAACTTAGGATAAATTTTTTGAATAGAAGTAGCTATTTCTTCTGGCGAAAAACTCATACCTGAAAGATTATAAGCAGTTCTAACGTTTATATTTTCTTTTGGAGCCATCATTAGCTCTACCGTAGCGCGAATTGCATCTTCCATGTAGATCATCGGTAAAGTTCGATCGTTTTTTAAATAGCATTCAAAATCGACTTTCGCTAGTGCCTTGTGGTATATGTCAACCGCATAGTCAGTTGTTCCTCCTCCGGGAAGCGATTGATGCCCTATAACCCCTGGATATCGTAAAGAACGAACGTCTAACTTGTGTTTTTGGAAGTAATATTGAGCCCAATTTTCACCAGCAACCTTGCTCATACCGTACACGGTTGATGGGGTTAATACAAAGTCTTGAGGCGTTTTTATTTTTGGAGCGTTTTTTCCAAAAACGGCAATTGAACTAGGAAAAAAGACCTTATCAATAGCGTTGACTGTTGAAACCTCTAAAATATTAAGGAAGGTTTTCATATTCAAGTCCCACGTTTGTATGGGGTTCAGTTCACCGCTAGCAGATAAAATTGCTGCTAAATGATAGATTTGGGTAATCTGATGTTTTTTAACTAAATCATTTAATCTGTTACCGTCTGTTACGTCCAGAATCTCAAAGATTCCATTAAAGTTTTCATTGGTCCTTATGTCAGATGTGATAACATGATCTTCTCCGTAAATTTTCTGTAATTCTTTTACAAGCACTGATCCCATTTGGCCATTAGCTCCTGTGATTAGTAGGTTTTCTTTTTTCATAACACTTGAGTTTAAACACAATCAAAAATATATATTACCTCGTATATAAAATCATATTACCTTTATTTATAGCTTAAATAGATATATTTATCTTTATTTTAGATATATTTAAGAACATTTTACTTTATTGACTTAGTTTTGTCTTATTTTAAAGTAAATTTATTTTTCACATGGATACAATAGACGAAACAGATTTAAAAATTCTTAGAATTCTTCAGGACAATTCTAAAACAACTACCCGGGAAATTGCTGAAATTCTAAACTTAAGTCCCTCACCGGTTTATGAACGAACTCGTAAGCTTGAGAGTAAAGGGTACATTAAAAAATATGTGGCAATTTTGGATAAAAAATTAATTCAAAGACCAATAACTGTTATTTGTATGGTTTCATTGCGGTATCATGATGAAGGGTTTATTGATAAATTCGAAAAACAAATCAAGAATTTAAATGAAGTTCAGGAGTGTTTCCATATGGCTGGAAAAGTTGATTTTTTCTTAAAAATTAATCTTCAAAGCCTTGATGATTATCATGAATTTGTTAGAATTAAACTCTCTAAGATTGAAAACATAGGGATTTTAGAAAGTTATTTTGTTTTGAAAGAAATGCTTCATACTACAAAATATTATATTTAATCGTACTCTCTTTTTTATAACAAATAGGGAGTTTTCTTTTAAATTCTTTCATTTCATTACGAAAGGCAAAAAAAATTTGTCTTAAGTATTTTAATCTTTGGCATAATTTGGGTTAAAGTAACATAATTTTAGAATCTAAAGAATTACAATTTACACATGCCGCTTGTCCCATCGCTTTTGGCTTATGACAGCGGCATACCATCCCTTTAATAAGAAAAGAGACCTGCAAAGCAGATCTCTTTAACTATTATTAACTAACTAAATAACTAACATTAATAAAAAATGTATCTATTTAGCAAACCATAATTTTGTTGTCATATTATCAGGTCCTTGTTTAGAAACAGCAATATTTACATTTTCTCCGTGATATCCATAAACACTCGTTCCATATCTTAACCTTTGTGCCTGTAAGCCATTCATTTCCCAAGCAAAACTATATATATCATTATTATCAGACGTTATAACAGCTGCGGTTGGATATCATGTATCCCTAACGATAGACCAAGATTCGTAACCGTTAGTATAATTAACTAACGATCTTTGTGTAGCAATCTTTTCAAGATTCTCTTCTAGCAGCTCATCATCAGAAACAGTACATCCAACAAGGGCAAAAAGAGCAAACACTAAGGCAAACTTTTTCATAACAAAAGGGTTAATAAATAAGATTAGGTGCTCAAATATAGCTTAAAATGACTAGCACTTAGGTTTAAAGCTATTTAAAAAGAAGTTAAAAAAGGGGGTTTAAAACGTCACTTCTTACACCTATATTGACACCCAAAAATAAAAATACCTGTAAATCAATGACTTACAGGTCTTTTTGCGGAGAAAGAGGGATTCGAACCCCCGGAGGTGTGACCCTCAACAGTTTTCAAGACTGCCGCATTCGACCACTCTGCCATTTCTCCAATGCGGTTGCAAATATACATTCCTTTTTTAAAATAGGAAATATTTAATTGATGACTTTCTATTAAAATTACTTTTGAGTTTTTGTAGTTTTGAATTATCATATGGAAGAGTATATTCAGGCTGTTATTCTTATTGTTGTTGGCTTTTTTGCGGGTGTCATTAATACACTTGCAGGTGGAGGTTCTCTTTTCACGCTCCCGGTTTTAATTTTTTTAGGGTTACCTCCAAATATTGCAAATGGAACCAATAGAATTGCTATAGTCATTCAATCCCTTTCAGGTGCCTTAGGGTATAAAAGTAAAGGTATATCAAACTTTCCTTTTAATATTTATTTAGGGATCAGTGCTAGTATAGGTGCTGTTATTGGTGCACAAATAGCAATAGACTTAGACGGGCGTTTATTCAATCGAATTCTTGCAATTATTTTAATTGTTGTTGGAGGGCTTATTTTAATGAATGCTAAAAACCTCACACATAAACTACCGGAACGACTCACGGGAAAGTATCTGCTCTTTGGAATCATAGGCTTTTTTTTTATCGGTATTTATGGCGGTTTTATCAATGCGGGAATAGGCATTGTGATTATGCTTTTTTTAAATCGTATTAATCGTTTGAGCTTGGTCAAAACAAATGCTTCCAAAACAGCGATTGTTTTTATTTATTCCTCTTTGGCTTTAGCGGTTTTTGCGTTCAATGACGCGATCAATTGGAAATTGGGTTTATTGATGGCCTTAGGCACAAGTGTGGGTGCTTGGTGGGCGAGTAGGTGGTCTGTTAAAAAAGGCGATCAGGTTATCCGATGGGCGATGTTAATCACTATAGGAATTATGGCAGTTAAATTATGGTTTTTCGAATAGCTTAATAGTTTTTATAGCCCTCTATTGTAATTCCATAGCCTGTAATTCCTATCCTACGTTGTTGTTCAGAATTACTAATAACACAAAGTTTTTTAATATTCAAATCATGTAAAATCTGTGCTCCTATACCATAATCTTTAGCATCCATTTTCATGGGTGGTGCTTTGTCTAAAGTCCCTTTGGCTTGCATTTCAGAAAGAGCCGTAATCCTACTTAAAAGATTTTCGGAAGTTTGTTCTTGGTTGATAAAAAGAACTGCCCCTTTACCTTCTGAATTTATTAACTTAAATATATCGTCTAGACCTTTATCTACAGAGCCGGTAAGTGTGCCGAGTATATCATTTGTAATTTTCGAAGAATGAATTCTTGTAAGAACTACTTCTTCAATAGACCAATGTCCTTTGGTTAATGCTAAATGTATTGATCCTGTAGTAGTTTGCTCATAAGCTCTTAGTCTAAAGTCCCCGTAGCGAGTGTTGATAAGGGTGTCTGCCTTTTTTTCAATTAGACTGTCATGTTGCATACGGTAGGAAACCAGATCTTCAATCGAAACTATTTTTAGATTAAATTTTTTAGCCACTTCAATGAGTTGGGGGAGGCGTGCCATGGTTCCATCTTCATTCATGATTTCAACAATCACACCAGCGGGTTGCATCCCCGCAAGACGTGCAAAGTCAATTGCAGCTTCAGTATGTCCAGTTCTTCTTAAAACACCTCCTGCCTTTGCGATCAATGGAAATATATGTCCAGGTCTTGACAAATCAAAAGGGGAAGTGCTGGGATCAATTAGTGCTTCAACTGTTTTGGATCGATCTGCAGCCGATATTCCGGTGGTTACACCTTTTCCTTTTAAATCTACAGAGACGGTAAAGGCTGTTTCTAAGGGGTCTGTATTATTTGAAACCATTTTGCCTAATTGTAATTCTTGGCAACGACTTTCTGTGAGAGGAGTACATATTAAACCTCTTCCATGCGTGGCCATAAAGTTGATAAGCTCAGGGGTGATCTTTTCTGCAGCAGCGATAAAATCACCTTCATTTTCTCGGTTGGCATCATCAACTACAATAATTACTTCTCCTTTTTTTATAGCTTCAATTGCTTCAGGAATAGCGTCTAATGGGAGCGTCTTATTAGTCATTTTTTGTCTTTCGGGTTTTAAAAAAGAAGAGTATTTTTATTTTTTCTTGGATTGGGTATACTAGATTGGAAAGGCTTATGAATCCTTTGTCAGCAGAGGCTCTACGTGTCAGAATAATTGCAAACGGAGCAAGAATAAAGGTAGATAACCATGTGGCAAAGAAAGGGGAGATGCTGTTGTCTTCAGCAGCATTTTTTCCAAACAAACCAATGTAGTGATAGGTTAGAAAAATAAGTACTGATAGCACTAAGGGGAGTCCTAATCCTCCTTTTCTGATGATTGCTCCCAATGCAGCTCCAATTAAAAACAGAAATAGTGAGGCGAAAATAAGAGTATATTTTTCCTGGAGTGTAATTTTATGGAGATTTATCGTTTTTTGGTATGCAAAAAAGGTGTTTTTTTTGGTGTTTAGATTTCGTATCGAACTTCTAACTTTTACAATACTTTCATCCATGACCCTACTTTTTTTCCATATTTCATTAGAAATGATAAACTCAAAAAGATTGGGAGGTAATGAATCTTGTTCAGCCTTAGGGGTGGATTTTTTAGCACTCTGTGTTAAGACACTTTGCTTCCCGAAATTTTCGCTAAAAGCATCTTGTTCCTCAGAAAATGATATTTGAAGGGTATCAATGCTCACCCTTAGCTGATCAATTTTTTGCATTCTAAAGGTGGATTTGTAATTTTCTTCTTCTAAGTCTACATTATTGAATTTTGACAAATCAATATTCATTTCATATTCCTCAAAGTATACTTTAGCATGCGGTATTCTTTCTTTATCCGTTGCCTTTTTGGGGATTACTTCTTCATAGCGATTTCCATTATAGAGGACTAATTTCAAGTTAGGATCCGTAGTTTCACTTTTCATTTCTCCTCGTTCCGCTTTTATAACGATATTGTTTTCACTGTTTGGGGTATATTCATGAATAATCACATCCTCAAGGAAGCGATCATTATCCCCATATTTTCGAGCCACTTTTATGTTAATCTCTCCAATTTCATTAAAGATTCCCTCTCTAATGGCAAGTGTAGGCTCCAATTTCGCTAAATTCCTTCGAAGGTTGTAGGATTTGAGCTCCCCATAAGGAATTACATGATTGGAGAAATAAAAGGTACCTATACCTAATAAAACATGAAAAATTGTCAACGCTAAAAGGGCTCTCTGAAGTGAAATTCCTGTTGACTTCATCGCAGCAAATTCATAATTTTCAGAAAGTGTCCCATAGGTCATGAGTGAGGCTAAAAGAACTGATAATGGAAGTACTAAAGGGATTAGCTTTGGAGAGTAATACAATAAGAATTTAGAAATTATAATTATATCCAACCCTTTTCCAGCGAGTTCATCAATAAAAAGCCAAAAGGTCTGAATGATAAAAATAAACATACAGATAGTAAAGACACTTAGTAAGCGTGTTAGATAACTTTTTAATATGTATCGATCTATAATTTTCAATCGACTAATTGTTTATGTAGTAATTAGGATAGCTGGAAGCATCAAATTTAAAAAAGTCAGTTGCTAATGAAATGTTAGTGAGTTGATTTGAGAGTGTCAATGTGGTACGTGTACCATTAGCTCCAATTTCAATTAGGCGATAGATACTTTTTTTAAGGACATCAATTCCAAGTAATAAATAACTAACCTCTTTATTTTCATCACTAGGTATAAGCTTAACAAATTGAATGGTTCGGCCTAAAACATTCTGCTTAATATCCCATTGATAATCATATCCTTCTTTATAAAAATTTAAAAGTTTTGAAGGATTGATCCCAAAATCTTCCCCTTCTTCAGGACTAGAAATGGTAATTTCTTCGTTTTCTGGAACTACAGTATATGTTTTCTCACCATCAAAAAGTTGTTCTGCTCCCAAATACATAAGCTTATACCTACTTCCCTCAACGGTTACCGTTCCGCTAGTTTCTTGTTTGATCTTCTCTTGCCTATTTTCTAATACGTATGAAAAGTCAAAACTAAGATTTTCAAAAGCAGCAATATTTTCAGATACTTCATCAAGCAATTTCACGGCAGCTTCAGAGGTTTGTGCTGAAGTAAAGTGAAACCAAAAAAAAGCAATACATAAGTAAACTATGTTTTTCATAAATTTTCATCATTTAATAAGCGATCTAAAGCGGCCAAATCAGTAATCAACACCTGTCTCGCTTTACTTCCTTCAAAAGGACCCACGACACCAGCAGCTTCCATTTGATCAATAATTCTTCCTGCTCTGTTATAGCCTAACTTTAGTTTACGTTGCAATAAAGATGCCGAACCTTGTTGGGCAGTTACAATAACTTCAGCGGCATTTCTAAAAAGTTCATCTCTATCACTCGCATCGATATCTAGAAGGCTATTGCTTTCTTCTCCAACGTATTCAGGCAATAAATGTGCATCAGCATAACCACGCTGTCCTCCAATAAAGGCGGCAATTCGTTCTACTTCTGGAGTGTCCACAAAGGCACATTGGATACGTGTAAGTTCATTTCCTTGGGTATAAAGCATGTCTCCACGTCCTATAAGTTGATCGGCACCACCGCTATCTAAGATGGTTCGCGAATCAATTTTAGAAGTCACCCGAAAGGCTATTCGGGCTGGAAAATTTGCCTTGATAATACCTGTAATGACATTTACAGAAGGTCGTTGTGTGGCGATAATTAGGTGTATACCAATCGCTCGGGCCAATTGCGCTAGACGCGCAATAGGAGTTTCTACTTCTTTTCCGGCAGTCATGATCAAGTCGGCAAATTCATCCACCACCAAAACGATGTAAGGCAAAAAGCTGTGCCCGTCGTTTGGATTAAGCTTACGTTCTCTGAATTTTTTATTGTATTCCTTTAAATTTCTACACATTGCATTTTTAAGCAATTCATAGCGATTGTCCATTTCGATACAAAGGGAATTAAGGGTATTTATCACCTTGGTATTGTCGGTAATAATAGCCTCTTCAGTATCTGGAAGTTTAGCGAGGTAATGACGTTCTATTTTATTGTAAATATTAAGCTCTACTTTCTTTGGATCGACCAAAACAAACTTTACTTCTGCAGGATGTTTTTTGTATAATAGGGAGGTTAATACAGCATTTAAACCTACTGACTTTCCTTGACCTGTAGCTCCTGCCATCAATAAGTGTGGCATTTTGGCTAAATCAACAACAAAGGTTTCATTGCTGATTGTTTTACCCAATGCGATGGGTAACTCCATCTCGGCATTTTGAAACTTAGCAGCGCTAATTACAGAACGCATAGAAACAATTGAAGGGTTTTGATTGGGTACTTCAATTCCAATGGTCCCTTTGCCAGGGATGGGAGCTATAATACGTATGCCCAGCGCAGATAAGGAAAGGGCAATGTCATCTTCTAAATTTTTAATTTTTGAAATACGTACTCCTGCCTCTGGAACTATTTCATAGAGCGTAACTGTGGGACCAATGGTTGCCTTTATGTTGGCGATACCGATCTTATAGTTATTTAAAGTTTCAACGATTTTATTTTTATTTACCTCAAGCTCTTCTTGATTGATCGTGATACCACTTTCGCCATAGTCTTTTAAAAGATTAAAACCGGGCATCATGAACTTGCTAAGCTCTAATGTAGGATCAAAAAAGCCTTGATTTTCTACTAATTTTTGCGCTAATTTTTCGTCAACGGTTTCTTCTTCAATACGTTCAATTTCCATTTCAATGGAATCACCATCAACAGCATTCTCGTTTTTTAAAGTAGGTTCATCAATACTGGGCTCAGTTGTTGGTGTTTCGGATACATTTTCCGTTCTTTCCTCCAGCGATTCTTGTTGAGAGGAAAAATCCAATTCCACTGCATCTTCATTTTGAGGATCTAAAGTTTCTTCGGCACTATCATTCTCTTTTTTAAAGCTTTTAATCCAGGAAAGAATATGCTCTGGTGTCCATCCTAATTCAATTACAATAAAACATAAGAAGATAAAAAGTAACCCCCCTAAAAGACCCAGGCGTCCAATATAAGTCGTCAAAAAGCCATGAATTTCAAATCCTATAATACCAGAAAATAGGGGAGCTTCGACCCATACAAAAGCGAGGACAATACTACACCATAAGATGTGTGCAATACCCCAAGCCCAATTTAGAGCAAGGCGTGCGGTAGATCCTTGGAAAAAGAGCTTAAAGCCAGTTAGTCCTATAAGGTAAACAAATAGAAAGGCGGCTAGGCCGACCCCTCTAAATATGAAGAAATGACTTAAATAAGCGCCTAGTTTATTTAAAAGATTTTTAGCTTCAACAGTTTTATCGCCCATCGCTCCGAGGGTACTGAAGTCAGCTTGCCAAAAGAAAAGATAGGAAACAAATGAAATTCCAAGTAAGACTGCGATTAGCAATAACCCTCCACCCAATAACACCTGTTGTTGCCGTTTTCTTTTTATATCAGTTTCAGTGGTTGTTTGCTTTTTAGCCATGAATATTTACTCTAAAGCAAAAATACAAATTCAAAATCAAAAACGAGAACTAATGTGCAATTGTAAAGCGATATATTTTTTACATGTAAATCAGCTAAAATGACCTTGAAAACAAATCGAATTTGCGTGCTGTTTTATTTTTTTTTCTAATGATAATCAATACCAATATAACTATTTGGAAATATAATGGATAACCTTGTTAATTAAACTAAATGATTAATACTTTTATAAAAAATACACTAATGGAAAACTTTAAAAATTCAAATGGGTCAAATGGCGATTCTCAAGCCAAGTGCCCATTTTCAAGTGAAATTGTAAAAAAAGCTGCAGGGGGTGGTTCTAGGAATCACGACTGGTGGCCTAATCAGTTAAATTTGAACGTGTTACGACAACATTCTTCATTATCCAATCCAATGGATAAGGATTTTGACTATAAAAAAGAATTTGAAAGTATTGATTTCGATGCATTAAAAGCCGATATTTTTGAATTGATGACCGAATCACAAGATTGGTGGCCTGCAGATTATGGTCATTATGGACCTTTGTTTATTCGTATGGCCTGGCATAGTGCGGGGACCTATCGTATTGCAGATGGTCGAGGAGGTGCAGGTGCAGGAACACAGCGTTTTGCTCCATTAAACAGCTGGCCTGATAACGCCAATTTAGATAAAGCACGTCTTTTGCTTTGGCCAATCAAACAGAAGTACGGTAAAAAAGTTTCTTGGGCGGATCTTATGATCTTAGCCGGAAACTGCGCATTAGAATCTATGGGTTTCAAAACGTTTGGTTTTGGAGGAGGTAGAACCGATGTATGGGAAGCTGAAGAAGATATTTATTGGGGTGTAGAAGGTGAATGGCTAGGTGATCAACGTTATACTGAAGATAGAGAGCTTGAGAATCCTCTAGCTGCTGTTCAAATGGGTCTTATCTACGTGAATCCAGAAGGACCAAATGGAAAGCCAGATCCTTTAGCATCTGCTGTTGATATTCGAGAAACTTTTGGGAGAATGGCGATGAATGATGAAGAGACCGTTGCTCTAATAGCCGGAGGACATACCTTTGGAAAAACACATGGTGCAGACAATCCAGATGTATATGTAGGTGCTGAACCTGCAGGAGCAAGTATTGAAGAACAAGGGCTAGGGTGGAAAAATACACTGGGATCAGGTAATGGTGTAAACACTATAACAAGTGGACTAGAGGGAGCCTGGACAACAACCCCAACGCAATGGAGTAATAATTATTTCGAAAATTTATTTGGTTTTGAATGGGAACTTACCAAGAGTCCTGCAGGTGCTCATCAATGGAAGCCAAAATCAGGTGGCGGAGCTGGAACAGTTCCAGATGCGCATGATGCTTCAATATCGCATGCACCCACTATGCTTACAACAGATATTGCCTTAAGAGAAGACCCTGCCTATGAGGCAATTTCACGTCGCTTTTATGAAAATCCAGATGAATTTGCAGATGCGTTTGCAAGAGCATGGTATAAACTAACGCATCGTGATATGGGGCCACATTCCCTTTATTTAGGGCCTGAAGTGCCTAAAGAAGAGTTGATTTGGCAAGATCCTATTCCTGCAAGATCAACCCAGTTGATTGATAATAAGGATATCGCTGATTTGAAAGCTAAAATTTTAGCATCGGGTCTTAGCGTATCTGAATTGGTTTCTACCGCATGGGCTTCTGCTTCCACTTTCAGAGGTTCTGATAAGCGTGGAGGTGCAAATGGAGCACGTATTTGTTTAGCCCCACAAAAAGATTGGGATGTAAACAATCCGGTTCAATTGAATAAAGTAATTTCTGCTTTAGAAGCCATTAAAAATGATTTTAATTCAGCTAGCTCTGGAGTAAAAGAAGTTTCTATGGCAGATTTAATTGTATTAGCAGGTTCGGTAGCAGTTGAAAAAGCGGCTAAGAATGCTGGACATGATGTAAGTGTTCCTTTCTCACCAGGTAGAACAGATGCAACACAAGCACAGACAGATGCAGAATCGTTTGCTGCTCTTGAGCCTAACGCCGATGGTTTTAGAAATTATCTTAGAAATAAGTACAAAGCTTCTGAAGAAGAATTATTGGTTGACCGAGCTCAATTACTTACGCTTTCTGCTCCTGAAATGACAGTTTTGATGGGTGGTTTACGTGTATTAAACACAAATTATGACCAATCAAAAAGAGGAGTTTTCACTTCTCAGCCTGAAGCACTAACAAATGATTTCTTTGTCAATTTACTTGACTTTGGGACGACGTGGAGTGCTGTTTCTGATTCAGAAAATTTATTTGAAGGAAAAGATCGCAAAACAGGCGCTGTTAAATGGTCGGCTTCTCGTTCAGATTTAATATTTGGTTCAAATTCTGAGTTAAGAGGTATTGCTGAAGTTTATGCTTGCTCTGATAGCGAAGGGAAGTTTATTTCTGACTTTGTGTCCGCATGGACTAAGGTCATGAATTTAGATCGTTTTGATCTAGCTTAAATCAAGTATTCAAAAAAAAAAGCATCTCAAACGTGAGATGCTTTTTTTTATGCTTTTTTTTTAAAAAACTTAGGTTGTTTTTAAGGCCTTAATTTTTATGTTAAATGCAGCAAAAAGTAAGGTCATAAACGGACTTAGCCAGTTGAAAATTGCATAAACAAAATAGTCCCCGACATCCACGCCTAAAACCCCTGATTGATAGGCGCCACATGTATTCCAGGGAATAAGAACCGAAGTAACCGTTCCTGAATCTTCAAGAGTTCGGCTTAAGTTTTCGGGAGCAAGTTTACGGTCTTTATAGGCTTTTGCAAACATTTTCCCAGGAATTACGATCGCCAAGTATTGATCCGAGGCAGTAAGATTAATAGCTAGACATGAAGCCACGGTGCTTGCAAATAATTGAAAAGTAGTTTGTGCCCAATTTAATAATGCATTACTAACTCTTTCTAACGCTCCTATAGCATCCATAATTCCGCCAAAAACCATGGCACATATAATAAGCCAGATTGTTCCTAACATTCCTTCCATACCTCCAGAAGTGAATAAATCATTAAGCAAGGTATTTGAGGTGTTGATTTCTGTTGAAATAGTTATAGAATTCATAATCGCACGATAGGCAACCTCAAAGCTTAATATACTAGATTCATTAATCTCAAGAAGAATTTTACTTTGAAACACTACTGCAAAAAGACCCCCTAGGAGTGTTCCAATAAGCAGGGCAATTAAAGGCGGACTTTTTTTAATTATCAGAAGTATGACCGTTCCAGGAACGATAAAAAGCCAAGGAGTAATAGTAAATTTTTCTTCGATAGCCAACATTAGTGTTTCTGTATCCGCAGCACCCGATGTGGATTGGGTAAGACTTAAAATAAAAAACACAACAAGGGTAATAATGATACTGGGTATGGTGGTAAGAGTCATGTATTTGATATGCGAAAACAATTCTCCTCCAGCCATTGCTGGGGCTAAGTTTGTGGTGTCACTTAGCGGGGAAAGCTTGTCGCCAAAATAAGCTCCTGAAATTACTGCTCCAGCCACCATTCCTACAGGAATGCCTAATACTTTTCCTATTCCTATTAACGCAATACCAACCGTAGCTGAAGTAGTCCAACTACTCCCTGTTGCCAATGAAATAATAGCACAAATGATAATACATGCTGGTAGAAAAATACTTGGGTGTAAAATTTGTAAACCATAGTAAATCATGGCGGGAATGATCCCACTTATAAGCCAAGTACCGGCTAATGCACCTACAAATAATAGAATCAATAATGCTCCTGTTACAGATTGTAGATTTTCAGCAACCTTATCAATCATTTTCTGGTATCCTATTTTGTAATAGAAACCAACAATTCCAGCCACTGCAGCCCCTAAAAGTAAAATGAATTGATTGGAACCTCCTAAAGCATCGTCTCCATAAACCAATACATTATATGAGAGTAACAATACCAAAATAACAATAGGTAAAAGGGCAATTCCTAAGGAGAGTTCTTTCTTTTTCAAATGATTTTATTCTGTGAATACAAGTTTAATGAATTTAAATCAATTGGGGGATATGATTTCATTCTTCCATTGATTTAGTTGGTAATCTAAAGAGGTTTTCGACATAGAATCATAATCCCAGAGCCTAAGTCGATTGGAAGGACAAAGAACTGATTTTTATTTTTCAACGTTTCCACTAGTGACAAAACTTTATCTTGATGTCCTTCTGGCCAATTTTCTTGCTGGTTTAAGTCATCTACAATATAAAATCCCCCCGGTTTTACCATCTCAAGTGTTTTGTTTAAGCATGAAAATTTTCCAGCCCAAGTATCCGCAAAAATAAGATCAAATTGTAGCGTGCTGTTTTTTTTAATCCAGGTTTTGGCATCTTCTTGAACAAAGCTCACACGATGGTCTTTCGCAAAAAAGGAACGTGCAACATCTAAACAGTCTGGATCATTTTCAATTGAAGTCACCTTTCCATTGGGATCTAACCCATCAAGAATCCATGATAAAGACATGCCGGTACCTGTGCACAATTCTAGAATGTTACCTTCTTTTTTTGATAAGGTAAGCAAGCGTATAAATGATCCCAACTCCTCATCAGAATGCATAGAAAAGTTTAATGACCGTGATTTTTTTAAGATAGATTCGTATTCTTTTGGAATTGATTTGATTGAGTAGGGCATTACTTCTTTTTTACAAATTCTTGAATCTTTTGACCCAATTCAATACCCCATTGTTGTCCTACCCACATACTTTCTGCGGCAATTATAGGTGTTTTTGCAGCAAATTTCTTTCCCGTTTCACTAGTGTAAAAGGAGATGATTACTTTTAGATCCTCTTCTGATAAATGTTTTTCATAAATGGGCGTAAGTTGATTGATAAGTTTTGGAAAGGACTCCTTATTTATAAATGTTTCAATAGTATTCCAATCATCAGCACTCAAATCATTTAGCTGGGCTTTAAAAATATTTTTTATTTGTTCCACACTTGCAACAAATGAATCCTCAGTTCCTGAAACACGTATCATTTCCATGAGTGTATTTTGGTAACTTTCTGAAACTTGAGCAACGAGGAGGTGGTTGCATAAAAAAAATACAATAAGAGGTAGTTTCTTGATCATACGTAAGATTTTAAATTATGATGCGATTTTCACATCGCTTAGGGACAATAATATTTTTAAAAGTATAAAAAATAATTCAAAATCCGCACTTATGGATTATGGTGTACAAATAAACATTTGTACTTTTGAAGCTCATTAAATAATTAGTTTATGAGTGTTTATGATGTTGCCATTATCGGTTCGGGACCTGGAGGTTATGTTGCAGCGATTCGTTGCGCCCAATTGGGATTAAAAACAGCTTTAATTGAAAAATATAATACCCTTGGGGGCACTTGTTTGAATGTGGGTTGTATTCCTTCAAAATCTCTTCTGGACTCATCACATCATTATGAAGATGCGCAAAAACATTTTACTGAACACGGTATTGAAATTGAGGGAGAGATTAAAATTAATTTCAAGCAAATGATTGATAGAAAGTCTGCTGTTGTTGATCAAACAACAAAAGGAATCGATTATTTAATGAAAAAAAATAAGATAACTACTTTTGAAGGTCTCGGAAGTTATGTAGATGCAACTCATATCAAAATTGAGGGTAAAGATGCACAAGTGATTGAAGCAAAAAACAGCATTATTGCTACGGGATCAAAACCGGGGAGTTTGCCTTTTATTACATTAGATAAGGAACGTGTTATTACTTCAACAGAAGCCTTAAAACTAAAAGAAATTCCAAAACACTTGGTGGTTATTGGGGGAGGAGTAATTGGTTTGGAGTTGGGTCAGGTATACCGTCGTTTAGGAGCTGAGGTTTCTGTGATCGAATATGCAGATCGAATTACGCCAATAATGGACGCAGGACTGTCCAGAGAATTAATGAAAGTGATGAAAAAACAAGGCGTCAAATTTTTTCTCTCGCATGGTGTGAATAAAGTAGAACGAAAAGGAGACCTTGTTTCTGTAACTGCTACTGATAAAAAGGGAGCTGACGTTCATTTTGAAGGCGATTATTGCTTGGTCTCTGTGGGTAGAAAACCCTATACTGAAGGTCTTAATGCTGCTGCTGCAGGAGTTCAGTTAAATGAACGAGGACAAGTAGAAGTAAATGATCATTTGCAGACTACAGCCACAAATATTTATGCAATCGGCGATGTTGTTCGCGGTGCAATGCTTGCTCACAAAGCAGAAGAAGAAGGTGTGCTTGTTGCTGAGTTTTTGGCAGGTCAAAAGCCACACATTGACTACAACCTAGTGCCTAATGTCATTTATACATGGCCTGAAGTAGCTGCGGTTGGAAAAACAGAAGAAGAACTGAAAGCCGCTGGCGTGAATTACAAGAGTGGTCAATTTCCAATGCGAGCCCTTGGACGAGCTAGAGCCAGTATGGATACTGATGGTTTTGTAAAAATTCTTGCAGATGCTCAAACAGATGAAGTTTTAGGGGTTCACATGATTGGTGCTCGAGCAGCTGATTTAATTGCAGAGGCCGTAACCGCAATGGAATTTAGAGCGTCAGCAGAGGACATTGCAAGGATGAGTCATTCACATCCTACTTATGCAGAAGCGATAAAAGAAGCCGCTTTGGCAGCCACCGAAGATAGAGCCTTACATATTTAAAAAAATACAATCAATCCTTGCAGGCGCCATCACTCCATTTTAAAACCCCTGCTGATTCTGCCACACATGCGTTAGAATAGGTGATTTCATCACAACCACAAACGGGTTTATATTCTCTTGTGCAAGGAATTATTTTTTGTTCTCCCATGCATTCTTCTGATTTTGCATATCCTTTCAAGGTGAAAAGCGAGATTAACATAAATAGGAAAGCTAGTTTCATAGGGGTGTAGATTAAGGTTTATTAGCGCTTTATTTTATTTTTTAATACAAATACAATACCAGTAGTTGTTGCCAAAAAAAATATTAAGCCTAATACTGTTTGAAAAACGTTCAATTGGTGCGCATAAAATTTATAGAGACCGAAGCCGGATAGACTTCCATATAAAATAAAGTAGTGGACAATGTAAAGTGATAAAGTGTTCGTTCCTAAAAATTTCCATATTTTATTTTGGAGTCTATTTTGAAAAAATATAAAAAAAGATAGCAGCAAAAAGAAATCACCCAAGCGAATAAAAAGAAAATTATTTTTTGCTACCTGTTTAAAAAAATAAAGGTTAAATACATCTCCCGCCCAACTGAAAAAAGAGGAGGAGATAAAAATTAATAGTAAGCCAAGTAAAGCAAAAGGCAAAATCCAGCTCTTACAGGTTGAGTATTTTTTATTAAAAAAGAAAGCAAGTGTAGCTCCCATGAATACATATCCCAGCCAGGGGAAAAGATAAAAAACACCTCCGTAACCTTTTATTAAATAGGAAGCTAAGTATATTGGGAGCACTTCTAGATTAAGTTGATTATATAGCGGTTCAAATAGAAAAAGCGATACTGCTGCAAGCAGGAAAATCCAGATGCGATGTTGCTTTAAGTATTGAAGCCCCACATAAAGTAAAATAACAAAACATATGGATAAGCCTATGATGTGAAGAACATCGGTTTGAATAAAGGATCCGTTTATTGATCCCGATAAAAGGGAAGGTAGGTTTAGTCGAAGTAGATATCCCCAAATCAAGAGTTCCCCTCCTCTTTTTATCCCTTTTTTAATTCTTAGATTTGATTGTTCGTGTTCTTCGTTTAATAATAAAAAAGTAAAAATCCACCCTGTAATGGTAAAGAAAACGGGGGCGGTAAAACCTCTGCAATATAACCAAAAGCGATAGCCCCAGTGGGTTGTGTCAAGTGTGGATGTATCAATCACACTACTTATAAAATGGCCTTGCAACATCATTATAATGGCAAAAGCTCGTAGGGCATCCAAAAAATAAACTCTCGATTTAGACGGCATAATGAAAAATACAAAATCCTTATTTACAAGTCTATTTTTTTAGTACATTTAAATTATATCTAAAAATAAACGAATGAAAAGAAGAGACTTTATTCATAAAACAGCAGCTACAGCCTCGGTTTTTAGCATTGTTCCAAGCCATGTTTTAGGTTTTGGTACCACCGCACCCAACGATAAAATTCAATTAGGATTTATTGGTGTGGGTAAACAAGGAAGAGGTCTGATGACTAATTTTGTAAATTATGATAGTGCTTCAGTTGTTGCTGTAAGTGATGTTGATGTCAACAAAATGTCCTTTTTTTCTGAGACGTTTCAAAAAGCTTTGGCAAAAAAGAATAAACCGTCACAAAATTTAGATGAAATTGCAGCTTACAGAGAGTTGCTAGAGCGTAAAGATATTGACGCCGTAGTCATTGCTTCTCCAGACCATTGGCATGCACAAATGGCAGTAGACGCTGCTAAAGCAGGAAAGGATATTTATTGTGAAAAGCCACTTTCTAGTTCTGTTGCAGAAGGCCGCGCCATGGTTGATTCAGCGCGAAAGTATAATCGAGTATTTCAAACGGGAAGCATGCAACGCTCTTGGGACCGTTTTCGTCAGGGCGTAAATTTAATTAGGAATGGATATATTGGCGAAATCAAAGAGGTTAAAGTCGCCATCGGTGCTCCATACAAAGCTTGTGATTTGCCGAGTCAACCCATTCCTGAAACGATTGATTGGAATGCTTGGATAGGGCCTGCTCCCTATCGTGGGTATCACTTTGATTTGGCCTGTCCTATAGAAGATAAGCGTTGGGGCATGTGGCGTGATTACACACCCTTTGGTGGGGGAATGATAACTGATTGGGGTGCGCATATGTTTGATATTGTGCAATGGGCATTGGATATGGATGATACAGGGCCTTTACATTTTACCCCCCCTGGAGGAGTTGCTGTGGAAGGACTCACCTATACTTATGCAAACGGAATTACCGTAACCCATACCAAGTGGGGCAGAGGTAACAATGAAATTCAGTTTATTGGTACTGAAGGACGTTTGGAAATTAGTAGAGGCTATTTAAAAACTTTTCCTAATACTGACCTTGCCAAAACACCTTTGAAAGAAACAGATACTAACTTGGTATACAATAGTCCAAACCACCATGAGGATTGGCTTGACGCGATCAAAAACAGAACCCGACCCATATGTGATGTGGAAGTTGGCCACCGAACTGCAACAGTATGTAATGTTGCTAATATTGCCTATGCACTTCAGAGACCCTTGGAATGGAATCCGCAGTCTGAAAAGTTTATCAATGATCCAGGGGCCAATTTAATGTTGGATAGAGCTTACAGAGGACCTTGGGATTATCGTGATTTTTAGGAAGTAAGTAGGTTTCATTGTAAAGCGTGACGAGAATTTTTAATAGAGCATTGAAAGTTTACAAATCAATACTTTTTTAGACTGCCGTTTTTTGAATTATCAGTTGATAGTACTTTGAATATTTTTATAATATATTTCGTTTTATATCTGTTTCAAGTTTTTTTCAAGCCACTATCACCTTTTTAAACTAGGAAAGACTGTAAGAAAGACTTTTTTATTTTAGTGTTACTCGCGTAAGGGTTTCATTTTGGCTCGAATAACTTCTAAACCTAAATTCCCAATACTACCCAAATGGGTATGGTTTAACGTTCTGTTTGGGATATAGCTTCCATTTTCAATGGCTTCTCCTAGTTCGCGATAGGCATCACGAAAGGGTTTTCCAGCAATAACTTCGGCATTAAGAGTGTCTACACTAAAGAGGTAATCATATTTTTTTTGGTCGGTACTGTTTTGTGTAACTCGCAACTGAGGGAGGCTAAACAATAGAATGTCCAAACATGCCTTTAGCTCCTGAACTGCATCAATCATAGGACCCTTGGCTAATTGTAATTCCCTATGGTATCCACTGGGTAGATTTGTGGTCAGAAGAGCCAATTGGTTAGGGAGGGCTTGAAGGGTGTTACATTTTCCACGCACCAATTCAAATAAGTCAGGATTCTTTTTATGGGGCATGATACTAGACCCTGTAGTTAAATCAGAAGGGAAAGAGATAAAATCAAAATCTTGACCCATATAGAGACAAATATCCATACTCATTTTGGCCAAACTACTGCCGATACTGGACAATGCCATAGCGGTACTTTTTTCTAATTTTCCTCTACTCATTTGCGCTGCAACGGCATTCACTTTTAGTTGTTTAAAAGCCATCAGATTGGTGGTTAGTTCACGGTCTATAGGGAAAGCACTCCCAAAGCCTGCAGCACTACCTAACGGATTTTGATCTGCAATTTTAAATGCCGCTTCCCAGAAATATAAATCATCTACAAGACTTTCTGCATAAGCCGATAACCACATTCCAATGGAAGAAGGCATAGCTACTTGTAAGTGTGTATACCCTGGAATCAAATCGTTTTGATGTTTTTCAGCAAGTTCTAGTAACAAATCAAAAAGCGCAATAACGAGTGTTTTTATCTCAGTTAATTCTTGTTTTAGATAGAGATGCATAGCAACAAGCACTTGGTCATTTCGAGAACGTGCTGTATGAATTTTTTTTCCTAAATCACCCAGTTCTTCTGTCAGTATGTATTCTATTTTAGAGTGCATGTCTTCAAACTCGTCTTCAATGGTAAAGCTTCCCTTTTTAGCGTCTGTTTTTAGGATTTCAAGAACGTTACAGAGCTGTTTTACTTCGTTAGGGGTAATGAGCCCTATTGCACCTAGCATTTTGGCATGAGCCTTGGAGGCTTCACAATCATATTGTGCTAATACTAAATCGTATTCACGGTCTTTACCTACGGTAAAAGTGTCTACTTTTTCATGGGCTGCAGCCCCTTTTTGCCAAAGTTTCATATTATAAGATGTTTTTTAAAAGTGCTATATAAAAGGCAATACCTTCTTCAATTTCTTTAACATAGATATATTCATCTGCGGAATGAGAGCGAGTAGAATCTCCAGGGCCTAATTTTAAGGATGGACAATCCAAAGCGGCTTGATCCGAGAGGGTAGGTGAACCATAGGTTTTCTTACCTAAGGCAATTCCTGCTTTAATAAGAGGATGAGCGCTATCAATAGAAGAACTTTTTAAACGTAATGATCTAGCATTTACTTCGCAAGGAAGCGTTTCTTTTAACTGTTGTTCTATTTCACTATTTGTATAACATTCATTCACGCGCACATCGATTACTAGTTTTACCTCTGAAGGAACAACATTGTGCTGGCTTCCTGCCTCAATTTGGGTAAGAGTTACTTTTACAGGTCCTAATACGGGAGATACTTTGTCAAAATGAATGGATTCTATTGCTTTTATAACCGCTGGAATTTTCATCAAGGGATTGTCTGCGTTGGGATGTGCCGCGTGACTTGGAGTCCCTTTGATGATGGCTTCAAAAACGATCAAGCCCTTTTCGGCTATTGCTAAATCCATCAATGTGGGTTCACCCACAATTGCAAAATCAATCTTAGGAAGCTTTTCTAACAGTCCACGCAAACTCTTTTTTCCAGCAATCTCTTCCTCTGCAGTTGCAGCGATTAGGAGATTATACCTTGGATTCGGATGGGCATAATAATGGGTAAAAAGGGCAATGAGAGAAACCAATGCCCCTCCAGCATCATTGCTACCCAAACCGAAAAGTTTTCCATCGATAATGTCGGGAGAAAAAGGATCACGGGTATACGCCTGATTAGGCTTTACAGTATCGTGGTGAGAATTTAGTAAAAGGGTCGGTAATTCTGGATCAAACTCTTTGTTGGTGGCCCAAACGTTGTTGTCATTTCTTTGAAACGGTATGTTGTGTTCATAAAACCAGGTCTCAATTCGATCCGCAGTTTTGTTTTCCTTTTCTGAAAAGGATTCGATTCGAATTAAATCTTGTAAAAGTTGTATTGCTTTTTCAGTTATCATTACAATTGAATTTGGGTATGGATTACTTTTTCAGTAATCATTTTTGGATTTCCAATACGCACATGAGCAACTCCTTTCTTTAAGGCTTCAAAGCAATTGTGGATTTTAGGAAGCATGCCTGAATGTATTGTTTTTTCTTTTTTTAATGTTTTATACGCGACAGAAGTAAGGATAGGGATTACAGAATTTTCCTCTTCCTCATCTTTTAAAACACCTTTCTTTTCAAAACAATAACTTAACGTAACTTCAAAATGAGAAGACATTGCAATTGCAATTTCAGAAGCAATAGTATCTGCATTGGTATTTAGTAATTGTCCATTTTTATCATGGGTGATTGCGCAACAAACTGGGACAATATTTTGAGCTAATAGCGAAGTGAATAGGACTTCGTTTACAGCAGTGACATCTCCCACAAAACCAAAATCAATGGGTTCTGGGGGTCGCTTTTTAGCGGTAATACTATTGCCGTCTGCGCCACTTAGTCCTAGGGCATTAGATCCGAAAGCCTGTAATTGAGCAACAATGGTTTTGTTTAATTTACCTGCATATAACATAGTGATTAGCTCCAAGTTTGGTAAATCTGTAATGCGTCTACCTTCAATGATTTGTACAGGAATACCTAGTTTTTTTGCCATCTGTGTGGCTTCTTTTCCCCCTCCATGGATTACTATTTTAGCTCCTTTTATTTCACTAAAATCAGCTAAAAATTCTTTGAGTGCCTTTCGGTTCTCAATGACATTTCCTCCAATTTTGACAATTTGTAGCTTATCCATTTTCTATTATTTTTTTCAGTACCACTTGTGCTGAAAAGGTTCTGTTATTTGCTTGTTCGATGACTAAGGAATTAGGGCTGTCTAGTACATCATCTGAAACTACAATATTTCTTCTTACTGGCAAACAATGCATGAATTTAGCATGATTTGTATTTTTTAGCTTTTCGGCTGTGAGCATCCAGGAGTTGTCTGTGCGTAAGACTTTGCCATAGTCTGTGTACGAGCACCAGTTTTTAGCATAGACAAAATCAGCTCCCTCAAAGGCTTCTTCTTGATTGCGATAGAGCGGTGTGCTTTTGGTTATTTTAGGATCTAACGTATAACCATCGGGATGGGCAATCACAAATTCAGCATCTAATTTTTGAACCATACGTGTAAAAGAATTAGCCACAGCATGTGGGAGAGCTTTGGGGTGAGGTGCCCAGGTTAAAACAATTTTAGGTCGTTTTATTGTACTGTGCTCTTTGATAGTAATAGCATCTGCTAAAGCTTGCAATGGATGTGCTGTTGCACTTTCCATATTTACTACCGGTATACTTGCGTATTTTGCAAAGTTATGCATTACCTTTTCTGTTTCATCACTTTCTTTGTCGGTTAGCGATGCAAACGCTCTAATAGCAACTATGTCGCAGTATTGTGATACAACCGCAGCTGCTTCTTTTATGTGCTCTGATCGTAAACCACTCATTTCGGTGCCATCCTCAAATTCTAAAGCCCATGCCTCATTAGAAAAGTTCATGATCATGGTATGAATTCCTAATTGTTGCGCCGCTTTTTGAGTACTCAATCGTGTACGTAAACTAGGATTAAAGAATAGCATCCCTAAAGTTTTGTTTTTCCCTATGTTGTTATATTTATAAGGATCTTTTTTTAATGTAAGTGCCTCTGCAACAGCGTTGTCAAGATTGGGGAGGTCATCTATAGTAAGGTAGTTTTTCATCGTATTATGCTTGGTGTTCTCTTTGTTTATTTAGCGCACTCTGGAGTGCTTCAAAAAAGTAATCAAAATGTTTCTCTTTTACGGTCAATGGAGGTAAAATGCGAATGAGATTTTTATTGCTGCTTCCTCCAGTAAAAATGTGATGGGTGTAGATTAACTCTTTTCTTAATTTAGCGACTTCAAAGTCAAATTCCAAACCAAGCATTAATCCTCTTCCTTTTATCTTTTTTATCCCTGTAATACCTTTTGCTTTTTCTTTAAAGTAATGCTCCAAAGTGATTGTTTTTTCTTGAAGTTTTTCTTCTTTTAACACATCTAATACTGCTATAGAAGCACTACAAGCCAGATGATTTCCGCCAAAGGTTGTTCCTAGCATTCCATAGTTGGATTTGATTTCAGGATGAACTAATATGCCTCCTATTGGAAAACCATTTCCCATGCCTTTGGCCATGGTAATAATATGGGGACTGATTTTGTTTTTTTGATAAGCGAAGAAAGTTCCCGATCGTCCAAACCCTGATTGTACTTCGTCAGCGATTAAACAACTACCGTATTTCTTGCAAAGTGATTCCATCGCAAAAATAAAATCGTCTGAGGGCTGATCCAGCCCACCTACGCCTTGTATGGCTTCAAATATAACCGCACAATAGTCTTTTGTTTTGAGGGCATTTGTTAAAGCCTCAATATCATTAAAAGGTAAAAAAGTAACTTCTTGCTGTTGGTTTAAAGGAGCGTTAATTGAGGGGTTGTCCGTTACTGCTACGGCAGCAGAACTTCTACCATGGAATGATTTATGAAAGGCAATCACCTTTTTTCTTTGGGTATGGAATGAAGCTAGCTTTAGCGCATTTTCAATAGCCTCAGCTCCGGTGCTACATAAAAATAATTCATAATTATGCAAGCATGATTGTTCTCCTATTGCATCGGCTAATTGTTGCTGTAAAGGGTTTTGTATCGCATTTGAATAAAAGCCTAGTAGTTCTAGTTGACCCTTAATTTTTTTGACATAATGGGGGTGTGAATGTCCAATAGAAATTACTGCATGACCGCCATAGAGATCAAGATATTCTGTTTCGTTTTCATCATATACGTAAACATCTTTAGCGCGAACTGGGGTAACATCATACAAAGGATAAACATCAAATAGTTTCATGGCTTTATTTTACTGTTTTGCAATATCGTTAATCTTATTAAAGGAGGCGTTCAAACCTTTGATTAGTGAGGAACTCAATCCTTGGTGTTCCATTTCATTTAACCCGGTAATCGTGCACCCCCTAGGGGTTGTAACGCGGTCAATTTCTTCTTCAGGGTGGCTGCCTGTTTCAATCAGTAAGCTTGCAGCTCCCATGGCTGTTTGCATTGACATTTTGAGTGCTACATCAGCATCAAATCCCAACTGCACTCCCCCTTGGGTAGTGGCACGAATTAAGCGCATCCAAAAGGCAATCCCACTCGCACACAATACCGTAGCTGCTTGCATGTGTTGTTCTTCTATAACAAGGCTAGTTCCCAAGCCATTGTATATCGCTTCAGCTATAGGAAGCTTTTTCTTTCCTGTATCATTACTGCACAAACAGGTCATGGATTTACCAACAGAAATAGCTGTATTAGGCATGGAACGAATAATTGGGTGTTGATTTCCAATAATAGATTCCATTCGGTCTATTGTATACCCCGTTATGGTTGAAATAAGAACATGCTTATCTGTCAATAAGGATTTGACTTCTTTTAAAATCAAATCAAATTGATTGGGCTGCACTGCAAAGATTATGATGTCGGAGTTTTGTACCGCCTCCTTGTTGTCTTGAGTTATAAATACGTTTTTGTATTCTTTCCAGCTTGAAAGTACATCTATGTTTCTTTTGGAAAGGTAGAGGGTAGTATAGGTGTTATTTATTACCAGTCCTTTGGCAATACTCAACCCTAAATTTCCCGTTCCTATGATGGCTATTTTCATGTTTGATTTTTTAAAAAATGGAGGCTTTTAATTGAAGACCAAGGTTTTCTTCCCAGCCCATAATTATGTTGGTGTTTTGTATCGCTTGCCCAGAGGCTCCTTTTATTAGGTTGTCTATAACACTAGTGATGAGGAGCGTGTTTTTGTGCTTGTGTAGATGAAGAAAACAAAAGTTAGTATTCACCACAGATTTCAAACTAATTTCCTCTTCTGCTATTTGCGTAAATGGATGTGTAGCGTAATATTTTTTATAAAGTGTTTTAATTTCTTCAAGCGACCCCTCAAAAGAAGTATAGGCCGTTGCAAAAATCCCTCGAGTAAAAGCACCTCTTTGGGTCATGAAAAACAACTCATTGTTCATGTTAAGTTGCTTTAAGCTTTGGGTAATTTCATCTAAATGTTGATGGGTAAAAGGTTTGTACCAAGACAGATTGTTGTTTCTCCAGCTAAAATGACTCGTGCCACTAAGCCCAACACCTGCACCAGTGCTACCCGTGGTTGCATTTATGTGGACAGCTTCTTTGATTAAATTATTTTTTGCTAATGGTAGTAGTGCTAGCTGAATCGCAGTAGCAAAACAACCTGGGTTTGCAATAGCTGTTGCCTTTTCTATCGCTTCTTTTTGTAATTCTGGTAAACCATAGACAAATTGTCTTCCTCCAAACTCACGATCATTGTTAAGTCTAAAATCATTCCCTAAATCAATAATTATTGTTTTCTTAGAAAATGAATGTTGCTCTAAAAAAGCACGAGAATTACCATGACCTAAACACAGGTATAGAAGATCAATATCTGCATTTACAGTTTCAGTAAAGGTTATATCTAAACTCCCCAACAGATCAGGATGTGCAGCGGTAACAGGTTTCCCAGCACGGGTCGTACTGAAGATAAAGTCAAGTTCCAGAGCGGGATGGTGCATCACTAATCTAATGAGCTCACCACCGGTGTATCCCGATCCTCCAATAATTCCTACACGTTTCATTGTTCTTTGTTTAGATGTTGGTATATTTTAGTTGCATTGGCTGTCAATTTGATGAAGCCTTTAGCTTCCTCTGCCGTCCACCCTTTATTCATTTCGCCATAGCTTCCAAATTCTGCTTGCATAAGATCGTTTGGAGATCGAATTCCTAAAAGTTCAAATCGGTAGGGGTAAAGCTTTATATATACTGTACCATTTACCTTTTTTTGACTACTTTCCATAAAGGCTTCCATGTCGCGCATTACAGGATCTAAGTAATGCCCCTCATGGAGTTGCATTCCATAAAAATTGGACAGTTGCTCCTTTTGAAATTGTTGCCATTTGCTGAGGGTATGCTTTTCCAAAAGATGGTGTGCTTTGATTATTATTGCAGGTGCTGCCGCTTCAAAACCAACGCGGCCTTTGATTCCAATTATGGTATCTCCCACATGGATGTCACGCCCAATTGCAAATTGTTTTGCTTGGTTTTGTAGGGTTTGAATTAATGCGACTTGTGTGCCTTTTTCACCGTTCACTTCAGTCAGTTCACCTCTCGTAAAGGTCAAGGAAATAGCTTCTTCTTTTTCTTTTTCTAGGGCACTAGGATATGCAGAATCAGGGAGAGGTTGATCAGATGTTAAGGTTTCAGAACCTCCAACACTGGTTCCCCAAAGTCCTTGATTAATGGAGTACTTTGCTTTTTCCCAAGGGACATCAATACCTTGCGTTTTTAAGTATTCAATTTCGTCTTCCCTTGAAAGTTGATTGTCTCTAATTAAAGTGATGATTTTGATTTCTGGGGCCATTACTTGAAAGATCATGTCAAATCGTACTTGATCGTTTCCAGCACCTGTACTCCCATGGGCAATATATTTTGCACCTATAGCTTTTGCATAGGTAACTATTTCAATTGCTTGAATAATACGCTCCGCGCTTACGGATAAAGGATAGGTGTTGTTTCGTAAAACATTTCCAAAAATTAAATACTTTACAATCTTATGGTAAAAGGTATCCAAAGCATTTATGTTTTTATAAACATGGGCGCCCATTTGATAAGATTTCTCTTCAATGTCTTTAATTTCATTTTCTGAAAATCCCCCTGTATTAATACTTACAGCATGAACTTCATAGCCTTCTTTTGAAAGCTTTCTTAGGGAGTATGAAGTATCTAAACCTCCACTGTAAGCCAAAACTAGTTTTGAGTGCTTCATGAATTGTTCTTTTTAAGTAATAATGTTTCTTTGATTTGTTTTAAACGTAGTGCAACCTTAGTGTTGAAGGTTTTTGGTTTAGTTTTTTTGTTTGGATCATAAAGCATTCCTGTGCAAAGACACATCTGACGCTCTGTACGTGTTAGGATATCATAATTCTTACAGGTTTGACATCCTTTCCAAAATTCTGGGTCGTCCGTTAGTTCGGAAAAATGAACTGGCTTATATCCGAGTTCATAATTTATTTTCATTACAGGCATTCCTGTGGTAATTCCAAAAACTTTTGCTTCAGGATATTTTTCTAAAGAAAGCTCAAAAACTTCTTTTTTAATTCTTTTGGCAAGTCCCTTACCTCTTTGTTCCGGAGTTACAATAAGCCCTGAGTGTGCTACATATTTTCCATGACCCCATATCTCAATGTAACAGAATCCTGCAAATAAATTATTTTCAATTGCAATGACAGCATTGCCATTTTGAATTTTTCCAGCGATGTACTCAGGAGTTCTTCTAGCAATCCCGGTACCTCTGGTTTTAGCCGATTCATCAATACACTGACTGATATCTTTGGCATATATAATATGTTCCGCTTTAGCGCGTAATATTTTCATGATAAAATTATAATTAGAAAAAAAATGTTTTGTTCGAGAAGGGAGAAGGGCGCACCATACTCCATAAAAAATTACACCCCTACGGGGCGGCGTGTAGACCTGCGCAACGGAAGTGAAGTTGCGTTTTTTATGATAAATTTTTCTACTGTTTTGAACATAACACTACAAAAGTGGGGTATTTTTTTAACACAACAAAAAAATATTTAAAAAAAGCGCCTTTTACGGAAATGTATTCTTTTGATTCACTAATGTTTACCTTTGCAAGGTGAAAGTGGAAGGTTTAAAAAATATTAACATCAATTTGGCCAAGCTGGTTGGAAAACAAATTTTATTAGCCCATAGTGGAGGGCTTGACAGTAGTGTAATGGCTGATCTGTTGGTGAAAGCAAAGGTACCCTTTTCTGTTGCTCACTGTAACTTTCAACTCAGAGGTGAAGAAAGTAATTCAGATGCGGGTCTCGTTAAAGCATGGTGTTTTGATAATTCAATTCCTTTTTTCTCTGTTGAGTTTGCTACGCTTGAATACAAAAAATACCATAAAAAAAGCACTCAACTAGCTGCTAGAGACCTTCGCTATAGTTGGTTTGATGAGATTATGGATGGGTATGCATTTGATTTTTTAGTCACAGCACACCACCTCAATGATCAGCTGGAAACATTTTTAATTAATACTACTCGAGGGACAGGCGTTTCAGGCTTATTGGGTATTCAAGAAAGGGAGCACCTTCTGCGCCCATTACGATCTATTCCCAAAAAAGAACTGATTCAATATGCTAAAGAGCATGGTGTAATTTGGAATGAAGATAGCTCAAACGCAAGTGATGATTATCTTCGAAATGAAGTTAGACATCACGTGATACCCATCATAGAAGATATTGTTCCCAATGCATTACATAACTTTCAATCCACTTTAGATCACCTATTGCTGACCAATGATTTTATCCAAACTTCTTTGGAAACGCTAAAGCAAAAACTTTTTATAATTGAAAAGGAACACATCAAAATTGAAATTAAAGGTTTATTGAAACTTCCCTCTCTTTTGTTTTGTGTGCATCATTTGTTTTCTCCATATGGTTTTAACTCAAAGGAAGTTGTAAAACTTTTGAATTCTGAAAGCGGGAAAATTCTCTATTCTGAAACCCATCGCCTGATTCGAGATCGATCCTTTTTGATTTTAATTGAAAAACGTTTGGAAGAAGAACAAATAATTTTATTTGACCCAAATAATCCCTCCTCAAATTTGCCTATTAATTTAAAATGTGAGCATCTTGTTAATATAGATTCACGCTCTTGGCGCCCCAATCAAGCAGCACTAGATCAAAAGCTAATAAAAAAACATCTTTTCCTTAGAAAGTTTAAAAAAGGCGATTACTTTTATCCCGCCGGGATGAAAGGTAAAAAGTTATTAAGTAAATTTTTTAAAGATGAAAAGTATTCTCTTTTGGAAAAAGAACAACAATGGCTTTTGTGTTCTGATGATCAAATTGTTTGGGTTGTTGGGAAGCGTTGTGACAGAAGATATATAATGAATGATAACACGGAGACGATCCTACTAATTTACGTGATATGAATTTGAAATTACTTTTATTTTTGTTTTGTAATGTCCTTGTTTATGGACAGTTTGATAATGAACCTGTTGTTTGGGAAACGGAATTGGAACAGACAAATGAACGACAATACACCCTTATTTTTAAGGCCTCAATAGCAACTAACTGGCATTTGTATTCCCAATTTTCAAACAAAGAGGGTGCTATACCCACCGAATTTGTGTTTAATCCAACAGGATACAAACGTATAGGAAAAGTTGAGGAGAGTACTTCCATCACAGCCTATGATAAGGTTTTCGAAATGGATTTAACCTATTTCAATAAAGTTGCAATTTTTCGACAAGAAATCGAATTGGAAGATACAGATTTAAGTAATCTTTCTGTTGAGGTTAATTATCAAGCATGTGATGATAAGCTCTGTATTTTTAGAACCGAAACCTTTGTATTTTCTTTTGATGGAAAAGAAGTTGCTAGTTCCTTAACCACCGATTCAAGAAGTAAAGAATTATCTAAAGCTTTAAACCTTGATTTAAAAAGTACTGAATTTTTAGGTACTGAGATAACAAATGAGACTTCAAAGTCTAACTGGAACATTTTCTTTTTGGGCTTTATTGGAGGATTATTGGCTTTGCTGACTCCTTGTGTTTTCCCTATGATTCCTCTAACGGTTTCTTTTTTCTTAAAACAAGCTACCACAAAAAGTAAAGGGGTATACAATGCACTGTTGTATACTTTTTTTATAATTCTGATCTATGGCTTGTTGAGTCTGCCTTTTCATTTCTTAGATTCCCTAAACCCTGAAATATTAAATACCATAGCGACAAATGTTACTTTAAATTTAATCTTTTTTGGAGTCTTTGTCTTTTTTGCTTTTTCCTTTTTTGGATTTTATGAGCTCACTCTTCCCTCACAATGGGGAAATAAGTCTGACCAAGCTTCTGGTTTTAAAGGGGGCGTAGGAATCTTTTTTATGGCACTTACCCTAGCCATCGTTTCTTTTTCATGTACCGGTCCTATTTTAGGTTCCCTGTTAGCAGGATCATTAACTGCTGATGGAGGTGCTATGCAACTTAGTGCAGGAATGTTAGGTTTTGGAATTGCCTTAGGACTTCCTTTTGGATTATTTGCACTTTTCCCTAATACGCTTAAGGCTCTACCAAAGTCTGGAGGATGGATGACAACCGTAAAAGTGGTTCTTGGATTTCTAGAATTAGCTTTGGCATTGAAATTCCTTTCTAATGCTGATTTAGTTGCTCATTGGGATCTTTTAAAACGTGAGGTTTTTATTGGAATATGGGCGTTGATTTCATTGCTCCTAACACTTTACCTCTTTGGAATTATTCGCTTCAAACATGATATCAAGCAAAAAATAGGGCTGATAAGAGGGGTTTTTGCAACCCTTAGTTTATTATTTACTTCTTTCCTTGTTTTCGGGTTAGTTTCGGATGGAAATCAATTAAAGATATTGAGTGGTTTTCCCCCACCTGAGTTTTATAGTATCAATTCAACTGAGTCTGATTGTCCTTTGGGTCTCGAGTGCTATAAAGATTACGAAACAGGACTGGAAGTGGCAAGAACTGATAATAAAACAATATTACTTGATTTTACAGGATGGGCATGTGTCAACTGCCGGAAGATGGAAGAAAACGTGTGGTCAGATCCCGAGGTTTATTCCTTGTTGAATGAAAATTATATTGTTATTTCTCTTTATGTTGATGATAGAAAAGAACTCAATGATGAGGCTCAGTTTAACTATCAATATCCTGATGGAAGAATAAAAGAAATTAATACTGTAGGAAAAAAATGGGCTACTTTTCAAGCCATCAATTTTCAGACTGCTTCTCAACCTTTTTATGTGCAAATGACTGCCGATGGGAGATTATTAAATTCCCCAATTCAATATACGGATACAGCAACTTTTAAAGCTTGGTTGGAACAAGGGTTGAAGAACAAATTACCAGCGCCTAAAGCAGAGTTTCTTAATTTTTAGAGGGATCATACACTGCAACCGCAATTTTTGAATCTGCGGTACCATAGTATAAAAACCATTTTTCTTTAAAAAAGACCAATCCTTCCACGAAACAAACTTCATTGACTTCCCCCACTTTTTCATAGTCTTTATCTGGATATATAAAATAGGATGGGGTCCTGTCTATCATCTTATAAGGAGCTGTTTTGTCAAAGAGTGCTTGACCTGCAGCATAAGTGAATTTTGGTAAGTTAGGATCGTTGTAATTGGCAGCATTACTCCCATTATAAATCAAAATAATCCCTTCTTTAGTGTATAGGGCATATGGACCGGGTTCTACTAGTCGGCTATCAAAAAATCCTTTTCTGGGATGTAGTACCGAAATCAATGCTCCGTTTTCTTCATTAATTGCAGGTTCCCAATGGATAAGGTCTGTTGAACTTGCCATAAAAAGTTGGGTGTCTCCAAAATACATCCAGTATTTCCCATCAATTTTTTTGGCTACTTGTTGGTTGCCTATAATTTCAGTTATAATTGCTCCAGATTTTGACCAGTAGTCCTCGTATTTTTCACCTTTTAGGACAGCTCCATATTTAGTCCATTGGATCAAATCTGGAGACGAGGCACTGCTTAAACGTGCTGTTTTCCCATTGTAGGCGGTATACGTCATTATGTATGTTCCCTCTTCACTTTGAATAATTCTAGGATCTTCAACCCCATCAAAATAGCACGAGACACAATCTAAATCATAGGGTTCCCCTTCGATTTTTCTAATGTTCCATTCTAGAGGAGATTGGCTGTCTTTTTCAGGAAAGAAAATCGGTTGTTCCCTTTTGGTAAAATTCATTCCATCCGTACTTATGGCCAAACCAATTCTTGAAGTTCCCCATTCATCTTGAGCTCGATAAAGTAGAAAAACGGTGTCATTTCTTACAATTGCTGCAGGATTTAGCACATTACGTTTTTCCCAAGCTACTTCTTCATGGGTCATCGGATCAAGGAATTTTAAGCGGGTAGAGGGTTCTAAAATCGGGTTTAAAGAATCAATTTTTTCAAAATAAGGGAAGGCCCAGTTATTTTGTGATGGTATACTTTCAGTTGGTGATTGACAGCCGATAATTAAAACAGTTGCACAGACGAGATAGAATGATTTCATGGGTGAGGAATTGTAAGAGCTAAATATAACCAAAGATTTCATTCAAATCTGTCTTTATCATTTATGAAATATAATAATAGATAAAATTTGTATTTTTAAAAAACCAAATCTTATCTATGCTAGTTTCCGTCTTTGGAAGTACCGTCTTTGGTGTCGAAGCCAATCTTATAACAATCGAAGTGAATATTGGTCAAGGGATAGGTTATCACCTTGTGGGTTTACCAGATAATGCGGTAAAGGAAAGTAACTTTCGTATTGCTGCTGCCCTAACTAACATTGGTTATAAACTCCCAGGAAAAAAAATCACGATTAACATGGCACCCGCAGACATCCGTAAGGAAGGGTCGGCGTATGATCTACCTCTAGCTGTAGGGATTTTAGCTGCCTCAAGTCAAATTCAAGCGGTCGGTTTGGAACGGTATTTGATTATGGGTGAGTTGTCACTTGACGGAAGTATAAGACCGATTCGAGGGGCTTTACCTATAGCGATTCAAGCACTAAATGATGGCTTTGAAGGTTTTATTTTACCCAAAGAAAATGCAAATGAAGCTGCTATTGTAAAAGATTTAAAGGTTTACGGTGTTGAGCGATTGGAGGACGTAATTCACTTTTTTAAAGACAAGTCAAGTTTGGAGGTTGTGGAGGTAGATACCCGAAAAACATTTCAAGATCAGTTAAAATATCCTGAGCACGATTTTTCAGATGTTAAAGGGCAGGAGGGGATTAAGCGTTGTATGGAAATTGCTGCTGCTGGGGGACATAACATTATATTGATAGGCCCCCCTGGAGCAGGAAAAACAATGTTAGCAAAACGACTTCCTAGTATATTGCCTCCAATGAGTTTGATGGAGTCATTGGAGACCACTAAAATTCATTCCGTGATGGGCAAGGTCAAGAATAAAGGTCTTGTGAGTGTTCGGCCTTTCCGTTCTCCTCACGATACTATAAGCGACGTTGCATTGGTTGGAGGGGGTGCTTATCCGCAACCAGGGGAAATCTCTATGGCACACAATGGGGTTTTGTTTTTAGATGAGTTACCCGAGTTTAAGCGGGGTGCTTTAGAAGTCATGCGCCAACCTTTGGAGGATCGCGAAGTAACTATTTCTAGAGCTAAATTTACAGTGACTTATCCTGCTTCTTTTATGCTCGTGGCAAGTATGAATCCTAGTCCCTCAGGTTTTTTTAATGACCCACAATCCAAATTAGGACCTTCTCCTATGGAAATGCAGCGGTATTTAGGCAAAATTTCGGGACCTTTATTAGACCGAATAGATATTCATATTGAGGTAGAGGCAGTTCCTTTTGAAAAGTTAGCAGACCGAACACCAGCAGAATCCTCTGAAGCCATCCGGGAGCGCGTTACTGTTGCAAGAGTGATTCAGCAAAAACGTTTTGAAGAATTGGAAAACACCCATTATAATGCACAAATGAGTTCCCGACAAATTAGAAAATATTGTGTTTTAGATGCTGCATCTACCCAGTTATTAAAAAGTGCTATGGAACGACTTTCACTTTCTGCTCGAGCATATGATCGTATTTTAAAAGTTGCCCGCACCATAGCCGATTTGGAAGGGGAGGATGAAGTCAGTCAAAACCATATCGCTGAAGCCATTCAATATAGAAGTTTGGATCGTGATGGTTGGTTGGGCTAAGCAGACTTAAAAAAAGCACTTACAATTCTTCAAAAAGTGCCTTTAGCTGTTGATTGTTAGGATATAAAGCTAAAGCTTGAGTAAGGTATTTTTGAGCCAAACTGTCTTTTTCTTCTTTTTTATACTGTTTTATCAATAACTCATAAACACTGTCTTTTCCCCATGTAGGTTGATCTTCTACATTTTCATTTTGTGAAAGACCAAGGGCTTTCTTAAGATAAAATTCTACTTCCCTTCCTCCACCAAAAACTTTTGGTGTGTAAAAATCATTTATGGCTAACGAGTAATAGGCACGTAAATTAGTTGGATCAAGCGCTAATGCAGTTTCTGCAAAAGCTCGAGAATCTTGTCCTAATCCTACCATGGCGAAATAGCTTTTAAAACGAATACTATATCCTATTTGAATGGAGAGTAAGGCTAAACTTTCTGAATCATTTTTCAAGGGTTTTAACAATGAAATAGCACGATCAATAAATTGTTCAGCTTGTTTTTTGTCTTTGTTTATTTCTCCTGCCAACAGTGCTTGATGGTAGCGAGCATAGGAAAGCCAATAGCGGGTTGAAATCGTGTCCTTTTCTTCAAAAGCAAAAGCTAAAGTAGTAACTGCCTTTTCCAAAGGTTCATTGCTGTTACTTTCAATACTTTCCACGAATGCCTTTTCTATTTTTTGCTGAAGGCCATCTTTTTGTAACACAATGGAACTCATGCTCATAAAAATGGAACTAAATATTATTAAAATTATGTTCATTGTCTTTTGAGTTTTAAAAAATATATTTCTTCAGGGCTTCTACATAATTTTCAAAGGCTTTAATTCCCTTTTTTGTTAATGCCACCTGAGTTAGCGGATAATTATCCAAAAAACTTTTTTCGATACGAAGGTAACCTGCTTCTTCTAACTTTTTAAGTTGTACGCTAATATTTCCTGACGTAGCTTTTGTGTTTTCTTTTAATTCTTTAAAACTACCTTTAGAATGTGCCATCAGATAGGAAACAATGGCCAAGCGTAAGGGGGTGTGCAGTATAGGATCTAGGTTTTTATACATTATTCTTTTTATGTTTTATTCGTAGTAGTATACCCGGAATCAAAAAAGTTAGTATGGCAATAATACCCATAAAAAGAGCTTGATTCTTCCATGGAATAAAAAAAGCGATATAAGCACTTAGATTGAGCATAATTCCACAATACAATAAAAGGCTACTTCGAATAAAACTTCCAGCCACCACAGTTGCTATTCCCATGAGTAATAAAATAATGGAGGTAAGATTGCTCTCTAAATAGGAATTAAACCCAAAGGCAATAATCATAATGTTCACCCCCGTAAATAACCACAGACGTGATGAAACCAGTTTAAGAGGGTTCTGCTTAAAGTTTTTTTTCTTGACATAATAAATAATAGAAATCATACTTACTAAAGGCATAATTAAATATGGATACCAACTGATAGCCCCTTTTCCTATTGCTATTAAATAAGCTTGACTAAAGCAGCAAATGGGTACAATGATCCCCCAAAGAATAAAGGCGAATCCATTTTCTTCAAAACGAGTTTTGGCTTGTTTGATTACTGATTCAATTATCTCAAAACTTTCATCAGGACTAAAATTTGTTGTTTTCATAAGTACGTTGTTAAGATTATATTTCAAATGTAAATTAATTTATAATATAAACCAAATTGAATTTATTTTGAACTATTTATTAAAAATAATTAATATTTAGAGCTCAAAATATACTTCCTCAAAAGGAATGCGGAAGCGTTCCCCATAAATCCCATCGGGTTTACGGATTCCACAGCTAATAACCATGTTGATTTCTGCAGCAGCAGGAAGGTTTAAGATTTGTTTCAGCTTTTTAGAATCGAAGCCTTCCATGGGACAGGTATCGTACCCCTGAGCTGCCATGCTCATCATAAAGTTTTGAGAGGCTAGTGCGGTGCTTTTGTGTCCTACTACCCTCAGGTCTGAAGCACTCACCTCACGATAGGTTGTTTTACTTAGTCCCCTTAATGTCATAAAAAGTTTCATGACAAAACCACGCACAGGATTTCCTCCCTTGTACAAATGTGGAATTATTTTTTGGTAATAATTCAACGCTCGTTTCTGTGTTTTTGGATCCACCACATTTTTTTTAGTAAACCCTGCTTTGATAAACTCAATGTTTGCAGCGACACGTTGGGGCCATAAGTCTCTTCGTACAACGGTAACGACCATTTGAAGTGCTGTTTTTGCTGCAGGCTGATTGAAACAGGCTTCGGCTACTGCCTTTTTTTGATCTTCGGAGGTGATGTGATAAAATTCCCATAGCTGTAAATTACTGCTTGTGGGAGCCAGACTTGCGTGTTTTATGCATTCTTGAACCACTTTACTGTCAATGGGTTGTTCGGGGTCATAGACGCGAGTTGACCTACGGTGTGCAACGGCTTCAGAGACTGTTTTTTCTTTCATGCTTATAATTTTTTCAATAAAAATTTTAGTGATTTAAGTGATTTAGGATAGGGGGCATAGCGTTGGGGAAGGTCAAACCAAAAGGAGCGTTTCACAACCGGTTTAGCATGGGTAAACACATCATAACTATACTTACCATGGTAGGCACCCATTCCACTATTTCCAACGCCTCCAAAAGGAAGCTTGTCATTGGTAAAATGGATAATGGAATCATTGATTACACCACCACCAAAAGCATAGCGTTGGACTAGAGCATTGATGAATTTCTTTTGAGAGCTAAAGATGTAAAAAGCTAAAGGGTTTTTAAGTTTTGTTAGTACTAGATCAAGATCCGCTTCAGTATTGTAACTCAAAATCGGTAAAATAGGACCAAATATTTCATCCATCAGCAAGCTGCTGTCTAGCTCGGGCTCATCCACAAGGGTGGGGCCAAAAAAGAGGTCTTCCTTATTTTTGTCTCCTCCATAGAGTAAGGTCTGTTTGTTCAGGTCTTGGACTAGTTTTTCAAAATGTTTTTGGTGGATAATTCTTCCATAATCTTTGGAGAGTTGTGCTTCTTTTCCAAAAGCTTTTTCAATTTCTTGAATCATGGCGGCAACCAACTCATTTTTGTGTTCTTTTTTAACGAGCACGTAATCAGGGGCAATACAAGTTTGTCCACAATTTAAAAATTTACCCCAAATAATTCGGCGCGCCGTCTTTTGAATAGGAGCTGTACCGTCAACAATACAAGGACTTTTTCCGCCCAATTCTAAAGTAGTGGGGGTTAAAAATTCTGCAGCAGCTTTTGCAACAATTTTTCCAACGGCTGTACTTCCTGTATAGAAAATATAATCCCATTGGGTCTTTAAAAGGGCCGCTCCTACGTTCACATCTCCCTGAATAACTTGTGCCCATTTTGAGGGGAAAACTTCACTTATGATAGCTTCTATAATTTGAGCGGTATGTGGAGCGGACTCTGAAGGTTTAATGACAGCCGTATTTCCCGCAGCAATTGCACCTATAAAAGGAATCATTGCTAATTGGAATGGATAGTTCCAAGGTGAAATCAACAAAACAGCTCCGTAGGGCTCAGAGAGAATGTAATCTCGTGAAGGAAAGTTAATTAAACTTCCTGATACTCTTTTTGGCGCTGCCCATTCTTTTAGATTCTTTATGATGAGGTCCAGTTCTTTTTGAACCATTAATAATTCACTAGTAAAAGATTCAAAAACAGGCTTTTTGAGATCCTGATAGAGGGCGTCAAAAATCGCCTCCTCTTTTTGCTCCAAGACCTTCTTTAATTTTTTAAGATGTTGAATTCTTATTTCCACACCATTAGCCTTGTGTTCTTTGAAAAAAGCAAGTTGATTTTGTTTGATTTCTTCGATAAAGGTGGAGGTGATTTTTTTCACTTTTCTTTTTGTACAAAGTTAACTAAAAAAGCGTGTTACTTTTTAGGGGGATTGAGTGTGTTATATTATTAATCAAAAACAATTGATAACCAATTACTTATGATCTTTTATTGGGGATTGAATATTGGAGCAGGTCATGACATTTTTTTGTGAAAAAATAAACATAATCTAAATTTGATTAACAATATATTTTATGGAGCTCAATAAATTCAGCAAAGCAGTTACACAAGATCCAACGCAGCCAGCGGCACAAGCCATGTTGCATGCGATTGGAATGACCGATGAAGACTTTAAGAAACCATTAATTGGTATTGCTTCTACAGGTTACGAGGGGAATCCCTGTAACATGCATCTAAACGATCTTGCACAAGATATAAAAGTGGGTGTCAACGCACAATCATTAGTGGGTTTAGTTTTTAATACCATTGGTGTTAGCGACGGTATTTCTATGGGTACTCCTGGAATGCGTTTCTCTCTTCCTTCACGAGATGTTATTGCTGATTCAGTAGAAACAGTGGTTCAAGCAATGTCTTATGATGGCGTTGTCACTGTTGTGGGCTGTGATAAAAATATGCCAGGCGCACTGATGGCAATGTTACGTTTGAACCGTCCCTCGATTTTAGTCTATGGAGGTACTATTGCTGCTGGATGTCACAATGATAAAGAGTTGGATGTTGTTTCTGCATTTGAAGCATGGGGCGAAAAAGTAGCAGGGAAGATTGATGAAAAAGAGTTTAAGAGTGTTATCCGAAATGCCTGCCCTGGTGCTGGAGCTTGCGGAGGTATGTATACTGCCAACACCATGGCTTCAGCCATAGAAGCTTGTGGAATGGCATTGCCCTATAACGCATCCAATCCAGCAGTTAGTAAAGATAAGAAAGAAGAGTGTCTTGCTTTGGGGGTTCATCTCAGAAACCTTTTGGAGCTTGATTTAAAACCCAGAGATATTGTTACTCGCAAAGCATTAGAAAATGCGTTAAGATTGATTGCTGTTTTGGGAGGTTCTACAAATGCAGTACTTCACTTTTTAGCTATTGCCAAAGCGGCTCAAATAGACTTGACAATTGATGATTTCCAAAAAATTAGTGATACGACTCCCTTTTTAGCTGATTTGAAACCAAGTGGAAAATATTTAATGAAAGACCTTCACCAGGTTGGGGGAGTCCCTGCCGTGTTGAAGTATATGTTGGAACAGGGTATGCTCCACGGTGATTGTATGACCGTTACTGGAAAAACGTTAGCTGAAAATTTAGCCGATGTTCCAAGTCTGAAAGAAAACCAAAAAGTCATTCGACCGATTGACCAACCCATTAAAGCGACAGGACATATTCGTATTTTAAAAGGGAACTTAGCTACGGGAGGGTCTGTAGCAAAAATCACAGGAAAAGAAGGCTTGTTATTCAAAGGGCCTGCGCGAGTTTTTAATGGCGAATATGCCGCCAATGATGGTATCCGTGAGGGTAAGGTTAAAGCTGGGGAAGTGGTCGTTATTCGTTATGAAGGACCTAAAGGAGGTCCTGGAATGCCTGAAATGTTAAAGCCTACAGCTGCCATTATGGGAGCTGGCTTAGGAAATAGCGTCGCTTTGATTACCGACGGACGTTTTTCAGGAGGTACACATGGATTTGTAGTAGGACATATTGTCCCAGAGGCCCAAGAGGGAGGTGCCATTGGACTTGTTCAAGATGGAGATGAGATCACCATAGATGCAGAAAAAAATACAATTAGTGTGGCATTGTCCGATGCCGAACTCGCTGATAGAAAAGCTGCATGGGTAAAGCCACCTTACAAGTTTAAGCAAGGGGTATTATATAAATATATTAAAAGTGTAGCAACAGCTTCTGAAGGTTGTGTTACGGATTCCGAGTAAGTATGGAAACAAAAACAAAACAAGAAAAATTGAAAGCCACGGGTTCAACACTTCGCATATCAGGGGCAGAAGCGGTAATCCGATGTTTGCTAGCTGAGGATGCAAATTTGATCTATGGCTATCCCGGGGGAGCAATCATGCCTATTTATGATGAGATTTATAAATTTCAAGATCAATTACATCATGTCTTAACCCGACATGAACAAGGGGCAACACATGCAGCTCAAGGGTTTGCACGTACTTCTGGTAAAGTAGGGGTCGCATTGGCAACCTCTGGTCCTGGAGCTACGAATCTTGTTACAGGGATTGCAGATGCACAAATTGACTCTACACCCATGGTATGTATTACAGGGCAAGTAGCTTCTCATTTATTAGGATCTGATGCTTTTCAAGAAACAGACATTATTGGAATTTCTACACCCGTGACAAAATGGAACTATCAAATCACCAAAGCCAGTGAGATTCCAGAAATTATGGCAAAAGCATTTTATATAGCACGCTCCGGAAGACCCGGACCAGTGTTGATTGATATTACCAAGGATGCGCAATTCGAAATGTTTGATTTTACTTACAATAAATGTACAGGTATACGGAGTTATCAACCCTATCCTGAATTAATCAATGAAAGTTTAGAGGAGGCTGTTCGTTTAATTGGTGAAGCGAAAAAGCCATTTGTGGTTTGGGGACAAGGAGTTATTTTAGGGCAAGCAGAGGAAGAATTTAAAACCTTTTTGGAAACGTCTGGAATTCCTGCTGCCTGGACTATTTTGGGACTTTCAGCCCTTCCTACAGGTCATCCTTCCAATCGTGGGATGGTAGGAATGCATGGGAATTATGCGCCCAATTTATTGACCAATGAATGTGATTTGTTAATTGCTATAGGAATGCGTTTTGACGATCGTGTTACAGGCGATTTAAACACCTACGCAAAACAAGCGAAGGTCATTCATTTAGAACTTGATCCTGCTGAGGTCAATAAAAACGTAAAAGCTGATGTAACTCTACTCTGCGATTGTAAAATCAGTTTACAAGCGTTAAATGATAAAATTTCAACAAAAACTTACCCTGAATGGATCAAACGTTTTGATGATTTGGATGTCATCGAAAAGGAGAAGGTTATTTATGGCGACTTAAATCCTACAAAACCTGGTTTGACCATGGGAGAAAGTGTAGAGATGATTAATAAGCATTCCAATGGAGATGCCGTAATTGTGACTGATGTAGGTCAGCATCAAATGGTCGCATGTCGCTATGCGAAGTTTACTCAATCCAAAAGTAATGTTACTTCAGGAGGATTAGGAACTATGGGTTTTGCGCTTCCTGCTGCCATTGGAGCAAAAATGGGAGCACCTTCACGCGAAGTGGTAGCAATAATTGGAGACGGTGGATATCAAATGACAATTCAAGAGTTGGGTACTATTTTTCAACAGCAAGTTGCCGTTAAAATAGTTATTTTAAACAACGACTTTTTAGGGATGGTACGCCAGTGGCAGCAACTTTTTTTCGACAAACGCTATGCTTCAACTGAGATGACTAATCCTGACTTTGTAACAATTGCAAAAGGGTATCATATTGATGCTGCGCGAGTGGACAAAAGAGAAGACTTGGATCAAGCAGTTGCCAACATGATGGCCTCTGACAAGCCTTATTTCTTGGAAATATGTGTAGAAAAAGAAGATAATGTATTCCCGATGATTCCAACAGGAGCAAGTGTATCGGATATTAGACTAGAATAAGATGGAACTAAAAACATACACCATTTCGGTTTATTCCGAAAACAATATTGGATTGCTAAATCGTATTTCTGCAATCTTTTTGAAGCGGCACATTAATTTAGAAAGCTTTTCTACCTCTGAGTCTGAAATACCTGATGTGTTTCGGTTTGTTATAGTTGTTAATATAGCGCCAGACAAAGTGCATAAAATTGTACAGCAGATTGAAAAACAAATTGATGTTATTAAGGCTTACTATCATACGGATGAAGAAACCATCTTTCAAGAAAATGCATTGTATAAAATACGATCAAGTTATTTGTTTGAAGAACGACAAATACAAAACATCATTAAATCAAGTCATGCGACTATAGTTACTGTTTCCCCCGAATTTTTTGTTATTGAAAAGACGGGTTTTAGAGAAGAAACAGAAAAACTACGCCAAGAGTTAGCACCCTATGGATTGTTACAGTTTGTGCGTTCTGGGCGTATATCTGTAACCAAAGCCAAAATGGGCATCTCAGAAATATTAAATACCTTTAAAAAATAATAATTAATAAAAATTATGTCAAATTATTTCAACCAATTATCATTACGTGACCAACTTCATCAACTTGGACAATGTCGTTTTATGGATGCTTCAGAATTTGAAGATGGGATTCAGGTTTTAGCAGGAAAGAAAATTGTTATTGTAGGCTGTGGAGCGCAAGGTCTTAATCAAGGACTGAACATGCGTGACTCAGGCCTAGATATTTCTTATGCTTTACGTGATGGTGCAATAGAACAAAAGAGAGCTTCTTATCAAAATGCTGTATCCAACGATTTTAATGTAGGGACTTATGATGCTTTAATTCCCTCAGCAGATATGGTAATCAATCTTACGCCAGACAAGAATCATACTCCTGTTGTAAAAGCTGTAATGCCATTAATGAAAAAAGGAGCTACTTTATCTTATTCACACGGTTTTAATATTGTGGAAGAAGGAACTAAAGTAAGAGAAGATTTGACTGTGATTATGGTAGCGCCAAAATGCCCTGGTTCTGAAGTAAGAGAGGAGTATAAGCGAGGATTTGGTGTTCCTACATTAATTGCTGTTCATCCAGAAAATGACCCTCAGGGACATGGATTAGCACAAGCCAAAGCGTATGCTTTTGCTACAGGTGGACATCGCGCCGGTGTTTTAGAATCTTCCTTTGTTGCAGAGGTAAAATCAGATTTAATGGGAGAGCAAACCATTCTTTGTGGGGTACTTCAAACAGGGTCGATTTTAAGTTTTGATAAAATGGTTGAAGAAGGAATTGACGCTGCCTATGCGGCTAAATTAATTCAGTATGGTTGGGAAACAATCACGGAAGCATTAAAGCATGGAGGAATCACTAACATGATGGACCGTTTGTCTAACCCTGCAAAAATTAAGGCTTTTGAATTGTCAGAACAATTGAAGGAGATTTTAGAACCCTTATTTGAAAAGCACATGGATGATATTATGTCAGGACACTTTTCAAAAACTATGATGGAAGATTGGGCCAATGATGATAAAAATTTATTGTCATGGAGAGCTGAAACAGGTGAGACTGCTTTTGAAAAGACACCCATAACAGATAAGGAAATAACCGATCAAGAATTTTTTGATCATGGAATTTTGATGGTTGCTTTCGTTCGTGCTGGGGTTGAATTAGCCTTTGATACAATGGTGGCTGCAGGAATTAAAGAAGAGTCTGCATATTATGAATCCTTGCATGAAACTCCATTAATCGCCAATACAATTGCGCGTAAAAAATTATTTGAGATGAATCGTATTATTTCTGATACCGCAGAATACGGATGTTACCTTTTTGATCATGCTGCAAAGCCTATGTTAACAGACTTTATGAAAGGGATAAAAAAAGATGTTATAGGGGCCGGATTGATCACAAAAGATATGGGAGTTGATAATAAACAATTGATTGATATCAACGAGATTATTCGCTATCATCCAGTAGAGATGATTGGTTATGATCTTCGTGCATCTATGGTAGCAATGAAAAAAATTGTGTAATGAAGTCTCAATTTTCTTCACTCGAAGAAGCCATAAAACAGAATTCCAATTATTATATGTTTTTAAAAAAAACAGATACACATTTCTAGTACTAAACAAGCACTTGTCAGAAATGACAGGTGTTTTTTTTAGGATTGGGTTTACAGATGCCCCTTGATTAAAGAAATATTGCTTCGTTGAGTGAAGCCTTATTTAAAAAAAAGAATTGAATTAAAATTAATGGATGATTTACTGTTTTTGGTAGATCGAATGAAAAACCATAACTTCAATTTTAACTACAAAACGTGTTACTATTTTTGATTTAAAAAAGCTAAGAAAAAGATAAATTATGAATGTAAATTTAAGTGCTGTTCCAAAGGAATTTCAAATTCAACCCTATAAATGTGATCAATATTTAGTCAATGGTCAACTGAAAACATGGAAAGGAAACACAACAAATGTTTATTCAACAATCCAATCTTCAAATGATGTAGGTGAGATGGTTCCTACTTTGTTAGGTTCAATCCCTGATATGGAGACAGAGTCAGCTATAGAGGCTCTTAATGCTGCAGAGATGGCTTTTCAAAGAGGTCAAGGTCTTTGGCCTACAATGAAGGTTGGCGATCGGTTAAAATGCATGGAGACTTTTGTTGAAAAAATGAAGGAACACAGAGAAGAGGTTGTAAAACTTTTGATGTGGGAAATTTGTAAAAATAAATCAGATTCATACAAGGAGTTTGATAGAACGGTCGATTATATTATTGACACAATTGATGCATATAAAAATCTAGATCGTAAAGGGGCTAAATTTGATAAACAAGCAGGTGTTCACGCGCACATTCGAAGAGGTCCTTTGGGTGTTGTTCTTTGTTTGGGACCTTATAATTATCCTTTAAATGAAACCTTTTGTTTGCTGATTCCTGCGATAATCATGGGAAATACAGCAATTTTTAAACCAGCGAAACACGGAGTACTATTAATTGCTCCTTTGCTAAAAGCCTTTCAGGAAAGTTTTCCTCCAGGAGTTGTAAATATTCTATTCGGGAGAGGGCGAAAAATTGCAAGTCCCATCATGAAAACTGGAAAAGTAGATGTTTTGGCATTAATAGGTCATAGCTCTTCTGCTGTAGCACTACAAGATGAGCATCCTAATAAGAACAGACTTCGTTTAGTATTAGGTCTTGAAGCAAAAAACCCTGGAATTATTCTTCCGGATGCTGATTTAGATTTAACGATTAAGGAATGTATATCGGGAACGTTATCCTTTAACGGACAAAGATGTACCGCTTTAAAAGTATTGTATGTTCATGAGTCTTTGGTCAATGAATTTAATAAGCGCTTTTCTGTAGCAGTAGATGAGCTTAAGTATGGGATGCCTTGGGAGGATACTTTTTTGACACCGCTACCCGAACCAGCCAAACCACAGTATATTAAGGAATTGATAGATGACGCTGTAGGTAAAGGTGCAAAAGTATTGAACAAACGTGGAGGTGAAGTATCAGAAAACTATTGTTTTCCAGCTGTACTTTATCCTGTAGATAAGACAATGAATGTATATCATGAGGAACAATTTGGACCTGTGATTCCAGTTATTTCTTATAAAGAAATTGATGAGCCTTTAGATGCAATGGCAGCTTCGGATTATGGTCAGCAAGTAAGTTTGTTTGGGCGTGATGTAAGAAAAATTGGGCCACTGATTGATACCCTAGCTAATTTAGTGTGTCGTGTAAACTTAAATTCTGCTTGTCAACGTGGACCTGATGTTTATCCTTTTGCAGGACGAAAAAATTCTGCTGTAGGAACGCTAAGTGTTTATGATGCACTTCGTTCATTTTCAATCCGAACTTTTGTTGCGGCAAAGGATTCTCCTTATAACAATGAAATTTTAGAGACTTTATTGAATTCTAATGAATCCAATTTTGTGAGCACAGATTATCTTTTATAAGTTTGTTTTTATGAGAAATAAAGCTTTGTTACTATGTATAGTGTGGCTATTGTTGATTTCTTGCTCTCCTTTAAAGGACTATAATGTAAAAGATCGGAAATGGGCTTTTCCCGAGATAGAAGCCTTTGAGCGTTTGGATAAAACACAATCCTATGCTGAAGATGCTATTTTATTTATAGGAAGTTCTAGTATTCGTTTATGGAAAACACTAATTGAAGATATGAAGCCTTATTCTGTAATTCAACGAGGCTATGGAGGTGCTCATTTTAGGGATATGGTTTTTTTTACTGATCGAATTATGTCGGATCATCAATTAAGTATGGTGGTTTGTTTTGTAGCAAATGATATTAGTGGGTCTGAGCAGGATGGCACACCGCAAGAAGTACTTAAACTTTTTAAACATTTCATCAAGCAGGTGAGAGTTAAATATCCGACTATTCCCATCATGCAAATAGCTATAACTCCAACAAAAAGTAGGTGGTCATTATGGCCTGAAATCGATAAGGTTAATGCTTTAATGAAAGGGTATTGTGAAAAAACAGACAATCTTTATTTTATTGATACCGTCCCTGAATTTTTAGATGAAAAGGGGCAGCCCAAACCACAATGGTTTATTAAAGACCAACTTCATCTAAATGAAAAAGGGTATGAAGTGTGGAATCGAATCATCAAAAGGGAAATTGAAAAAGTGAAAAGTTGATTTTATTGTTTTTTCACAAAACGACTAAAAGTGAAATTCTGTTTCGTTTCAAACGGAGTAATGTGGTCTTCCACTTTGCATTCTTCAGAGATAAACTTTTCTCTAAAATTTTCTTCCATACTTGCACAGCTATATTGAGTGATTGGCAATCCACTACATCTTTCAGGACCTTCTTTAGAAAAAGTTCCTATAACAAGCGCAGTTGACACATAAGCATTCACAATTTCCGTATAATTTATAATATCTTTCTTTTGGGTTAAAAAATGAAATGACGCACGATCATGCCAAAGATCATAGTTTTTATGTGGCTTAAAAACGTTAATATCACTTACAATCCAATTGATTTTTTTAGCTCTTTCTCCCAATCGTGCTTGTGCTCTAAGTAAGGCTTTTTCGGAAATATCTAAGACTGTAATATTTGTATAACCTTTCTCTAACAAAGCATCTACAAGTAAGCTGTCTCCTCCACCTACATCGATTATGCTGCTCGATTTAGAAAGTTTAAATGACTGAATTAATTCCATTGAAATGGTAGGGTATTTTTGTGTCCAGCTAACTTCTTTAGGGCTTTTAGTTTCAAAAACTTGTTCCCAATGTTGTTTTGATATATTCATGCGATTATAGATTAAGCCAATAATTAACTTTTAGGGTAAGGTTCCATCCTGTTGCTACATTAGGAACACTTATCTCATTACTATTAAAAACTAAGAAAATGTCTGATGCAGGTTTATACCTCCATTGAAATCGTGAATTGAAGTTCCATAGCCCAAGTTGTTCGTTGTATTGAAATAGGTTAGAAAAAAAGATTTTATTTGTTAACGTTAAATTAGACTTGATACCCAACAACCAAAAAGAATTCGTATTCCAAGGTGCAGGCAATTCAATTTTATTATAATTCACTAACGAGCTCAATTCTAAATAGGGTTGAAAACGATATCCGAATTCTCCTAAAAAGGCATTACGCTTCCCATTATCATAGTATCCCCCAGTAATTAGTTCTGCTGAGTAAGTAAATCGATTCTGGGGTTTAGCGTCATAGGAAAAGGTAAAGCTATTCCATTCGTGTTTTGTTCCGGCTGTAAGTTTTGCTATTTGCGTGCGTAAGGGGTCAAAGTCAGTGAGTAATTCGATATACTGCCTTCTTATTCCTAAAGTAAATCGGCTTCTATTTTTAAAATTGAATAAATAATCGAGTTGTTGTGTCTGATCTTTTTTATTAAAATCGGTATCAAAATAATAAGTTCTCCCAACTCTTGGTCCATGTGAAAGTAGTGGAGTCTCTTTATTGGTGTAATATAAATACCCTCCTGTTGCCTGTAGCTTGATGTAATTATTTCTAGGAATAAAACCCACTTCTGCACTGTAATTACCGCTAATGTATTCTTGCTGAAGTCTCCAATTCCATCGTGTAGATTGGTATCCAATATGGGAAGCAAAAACTTCACCCTGCTGCTTTGCTAGGGGGCTGAGTGATTTTAAAAACAACAGTTTTCCATTCCATAGATTATCAGCTGAAAAATAATTGTACTCTAATCCTACATTTCGATTATAGGCTGAAGTGTTATTTTGATCGTTGTTTAAATTAATAGCTTGTTTATTCACAAAAATCACACTCAGATTGGAGCGGTCAAAAACCTTACGTTGAAGTGTAACGACACCAAAATTTTCGGCTGCTAAATTTAACCCCTCATCTTGGCGGGTTTGAATATCCATTATTCCAATACGCCAGTTTTCATCTAGATTACCACTTAGACGAATTCCTCCTTGAATAGGGACATTTAAACCGATTCGTCTTGAAAAGAAAGGGCGTATTGTAGTGTAACCAAAATTGGAAAATAAATCCCCATTTTCTAAAAAGAATTGTCTTCTTTCAGGAAAGAATAATTCAAAACGATCTAGGTTGGTTACTTGTTGATCAACTTCTGCTTGGGAAAAATCTGGATTAACGGTAACATCTAAATTTAATGCAGACGTAAGGCTATATTTTAAATCTCCACCCACTTTAAAAGTATTGTTTGGAGTTGCGTTATCTTGGCTATTCAAGTTGTTGGAAAGATAGGGTATAAGTGAAACATTACTACTCTGCTTGGGAGGAGGGGAATCCCATACTAAAGCACCAGCATATGCAAGAGTAACGGATGGGAATTGTCTTGGGACAGGTGCCCAACTTGATTTTTCACTTGCCTTTAAATCCAACCGACTGAAATTTATTCCCCATTCGGTTATTTCTTCATTATACCGAATTGATTTAAAGGGTATTGCGATTTCGCAAACCCATTTTTCTTCATCAAATTGTACTTCAGAATACCACTTTGTGTCCCAGTTTAAATCCACACTCCTTCCGTCATACATTGTGCCATCCCATTGTGCCCCATAAGCATTAAGACCAAAAGCAAAACCAGTATTTTGATTGTTAAATGGGTCAATGGCAACCAGGAAATTATCGTTTTTTCCAAAAGAGAAATCACGTTTTAACGATTCGACAACATATTTACCCTGAGTTGAATTATTAAAAAAGATAATAGCAATGTATAAGTTTTCATCATCAAAGCTCACTCGCGCCTCCGAAAATTGAGTAGCCTTTCCTGTATCCACGGGAGTAATCATAAAAAAATCCTTGGCTACTGCTGCATTTTTCCAGGCTGCTTCTTCTAAAACTCCATCAATTTTAATTTTTTCATTTGTTTTTTGAATGGACAAACGATAGTCGTCTGTATTTACTTGTCCAATAAGAATAATTGGGATGTAAATGAGTATGTTGAGTAATAAAAATTTACTGCGCATTGCTTAATCAATTAGAAGTAAGAAAGATACTCTAATTGAGTTAAAATATTTTTGTGATTTTAAATATTTTCAATAAAATGATGCCATTTTTTCACAAAATAACTCCATTGATATTTGTCTTTAGCTCCTATAATATTTTCTTTATATTTTTTAAAGTTTCCTTCTTCCAATAATTCTATTAAGTGGGTTGCAATAGCTTTCGATTTTTTTGGTGTGCAAAGACCAGTAGTGTCTTTTTTTATCAATTCATTGAGGCCTGATATATCACTCACTAAAAGAGGGTTGTTGTAGAAGTAAGCATAGGGAGTAATACCACTTTGAGTAGCTGAATGATAGGTTTGTGCTACGGCATCTGCTGCAGAAAAAAGCAACGCTGCTTCATTAGGGTTTTTGTAGGTAAAATCAAGAGTCACTCGGCTTTCAATTTTTAAATCTTTTACCAAGGTGGTGTATTTATTTGGATCTTCATAACACTCTCCAGCTACATAAAGACAAATGCTATCTTGTTCTTTTAAAGGCGATTCTGCAAAAGATTGTAAGAGAAGTTCTAGACCTTTGTATTTTCGAATTAAACCAAAGAAAAGTACCATCTTAGTTTCTGAAGCCCAACCCAAGATATTTCTTGCTTTTTCTTTTTCAATTTTAGGGGAGAGGCTCGTAGCAATGGGATGAAAACCGGCCCAAACCGGAATATTAAATTCTTTTTTAATTTGTTCTGCTACCTGTGATGATAGGGTAGTAAAACTCTGCATTTGTTTTCCAAAGTACTTATTTAAACGTTTGTCAAATAAATTTGATTCATGAGGAAACCAGTTGTCTACTAAAGCACTTCTTTTAATGTTTTTTTCCAATCTTTTTGCAATGGCAACATAAACAGGAGCTAAAAAGGGAGTGTAATAACGAAAAATAACATTTTTTGGTTTTAGGCTATTGATGTATCGTGATGTTTTTTTCCAACGCCATGGATAATATGCATGAATATCTTGGTCAATCACTAATTTTTTTGGAGATTTAAGAGTGGTGTAGGGACTTGTTCCTGGAAATAAGAATTTTGGATAGAGTTTTGTGAAGGTAATTAACCTGACGGTATAGCCTTGCTCTAGAAGTGCTTTTGCAAGTTCGTGTTGAGTTTCGGCAATTCCGCCTCTAAATGGATGGGCAGGACCTATGATGAGATAATCTAATTCCTTTGGAGCCATTTTACAAGGCTAAGGATCGGTTGAATTCTTTTCTATTAGACCAGATTCCTAGAGCGGAGGTGATGATAAAGTAGGTGATGTAAAAGCCAAAGAAAAGAGGGTATTCAAAACGTAAAAATTCGCATTGGGGAAGAAAAACAAAAAGGATCCCTAGCAGCCCTCTAAAAATCTCATAGGTGGGCGCCCATTTATGGAAGTCCATTAGTCCAGTAAATCCAAAAATCGAGAATAGTAAAACAAATCCTAAACTGACGCGAAATTCTACAGTCAACTCACTATAGTTTGCAAGCAAGAAAAGTAAAAGAAAATTGAGGGAAACAAAATGAATAAGGGCTATGGCTTTCCATTGATTGTTATAAAAGGGGTTATACTTGTCCTCAGAATCTATCGGTCTTGGGGTAATTGGAAACCTGTCCTCAACATCTTTAGGCCTCCACCCGGTTGGCATAAACCAAATTTTAAGTTTATCTATCCAATTCTTAGCATACCAGGCATCTTGTGTGATTTGCCAAAGGTGTTGAAAATTAATCCAAATGGGATTCCAACTTTTAGAAGGCTTTAGGGTTCCATAAACAGGGGGTTCAGAATCTAATTCTTCTTGAAAGGTACCGAACAATCTATCCCAAACACTAAAAATCGCTGCCATATTTTTATCGATATATATAGGGTTTATGGCATGGTGAACCCGATGTTGTGAAGGTGTGACTAAGATGTATTCTAAAAAGCCTAGTTTTCCAATATGCTGAGTGTGATACCAAAATTGAGCAAATAGATGCAGTGGTGCTAGGGACATAATTACTTTAGCAGGAACGCCTAGTAGGGCAGCAGGTATCAAGAAAACAGCTCCAAACCCAATTAAATTTGAAATACTTTGGCGTAATGCGCAGGCAAGATTGAATTCCTCACTACTATGATGAATGACATGTTGATTCCAAAAGATATTGACTTTATGATTTAAACGGTGCACCCAATAGGAAGCGAAATCTATACAAATAAATGCAGTAATATAAACGAAAACAGAACTTTCCAATTGGAAAATCGCTAGATACTTTAACACAAATGGGTAGGAAATTAAAATAACCGCTAAACCTAAAGCATCTTTTATTACATTGGTCATCCCCGAGCTAAGGCTAGAAAGGGTATCCATAAAAGTATAGGTTTGTTTTTTGGTGAAATGACCGTAGGAGATTTCAATTAAAACAAGAACAAAGAAAGCAGGTATTGCCCATAATAAAACTGCTGCATACGTGTCCATTGAGTTTTCTTTTTTATAAAATTAAGAAATTATGAACTAATTACCCAGCTACCTTGTTTTAATAACGGTTCAGCTTGTTTGAATTTGACAGATTTTGTTTCGCCAGTAGCTACATTTTTGATTGTAACTTTTTCATTTCTACCAATTTTTGGTTGCTCCCGAGTGATGGTTTCGATAACTCTTTGATTTCCCTGGCTGGCCCCAGCTCCCACAGCTCTGTTTCGCGCAGCGATCTCCTCTGTGTTTAAAACTTCATCTTTGGAGACATTCAAATTTTGTTTGCTTCTAGTCTTTTTTGCTTCTTGAATACTTGAGGGACTTTGACTCGGTAAACTACCTTTTATCAAAAAGGAAAGCACCTCTTTATTCAATTGGCTGAGCATGTTTTTGAACAATTCAAAAGCTTCAAACTTATAGATCAACAAGGGATCTTTTTGTTCGTGAACGGCTAACTGTACAGACTGCTTTAGCTCGTCCATTTTGCGTAAATGATCTTTCCACGCTTCATCAATAATGGCAAGGGTAATGTTTCGTTCAAAATCTTCAATTAGATGTTTCCCTTTACTTTCATAAGCCTCTTTAAGGTTGGTAACTACGTTGAGAGATTTAACCCCATCTGTAAAAGGAACTACAATACGTTCAAATTTGTTTCCAGGGCGTTCGTAAACGTCTTTTATTACAGGAAAAGCCATTTGTGCATTGTGTTCTGTTTTCTCTTGATAATGTTTTAATAAGGCATCGTAGAGATTGTATGTCAATTCACTTTCAGGTGTTTCTAAAAACTGTTCTTCTGAAATGGGAGCAGTCATTGAAAAGCTCGTGATAATTTCAAACTCAAAGTTTTTATAGTCACTATTGCCTTTGTTACTTAGAACGATATCTTCACAGGTGTCAAAAAGCATATTTAAAACATCAAGTTTTAAACGGGATCCTTGAAGGGCGTGTTTTCTTCTCTTATAAATAACTTCTCTTTGCGCACTCATCACATCGTCATACTCTAACAGACGCTTACGAATTCCAAAGTTATTTTCTTCTACTTTCTTTTGAGCCCTTTCAATAGATTTTGTCATCATGGAATGTTGGATAACTTCTCCCTCTTCCAATCCCATTCGGTCCATTACTTTGGCAACTCGATCGGAACCAAAAAGACGCATTAAGTTGTCTTCTAAAGAAACGTAAAACTGTGAACTTCCAGGATCTCCTTGACGCCCAGAACGACCGCGAAGTTGTCTGTCTACCCGACGTGAGTCGTGACGTTCCGTTCCGATTATTGCTAAACCACCAGCATCCTTAACGATTTGAGAAAGTTTAATATCTGTTCCTCTACCGGCCATGTTAGTTGCTATTGTTACGATTCCTGGATTTCCAGCTTCTGCTACAATATCAGCTTCTTTTTTATGCATTTTAGCATTTAAGACATTATGCTTTATTTTTCTAATATTTAGCATCTTACTTAAAAGTTCTGAAATTTCAACCGAGGTAGTACCAATTAAAACAGGTCTTCCGGCCAATGAAAGTTCAGTGACTTTTTCAATTACGGCATTATACTTCTCGCGTTTGGTTTTGTAGATTAAATCATTATCGTCATTTCTAGCGATTGGACGATTGGTTGGAATTTCGATCACGTCCAATTCATAGATTTCCCAAAATTCACCTGCTTCTGTAACGGCTGTACCTGTCATTCCAGAAAGCTTTTGGTACATTCTAAAATAATTTTGAAGGGTTACGGTCGCATAGGTTTGGGTGGCTGCCTCAATTTTTACATTTTCTTTGGCTTCAATAGCTTGGTGTAATCCGTCTGAATAGCGACGTCCCTCCATGATTCGTCCTGTTTGCTCATCCACAATTTTGACTTTGTTCTCCATGACCACATATTCCACATCTTTTTCAAAAAGGGTATAGGCCTTTAGCAACTGATTCATACTATGTATTCGCTCACTTTTAACATCAAAATCTTTAAAAAGTATTTCTTTTTCAGAGGCTTCTTTTTTAGATTCTAGCTCTTGCGCTTCAATTTTTGCAATTTCACCACCGATGTCCGGAAGGACAAAGAAGTTTTTGTCCTGATTGTCTTCGGAAAGGAGTTCAATTCCTTTTTCTGTAAGATCAATTTGATTGTTCTTTTCGTCAATCACAAAATACAAGGCTTCATCTACCTTTGGCATTTCACGATTGTTGTCCTGCATGTAATGATTTTCTGTTTTTTGAAGCAATTGTTTTACACCTTCTTCACTTAGAAACTTTATTAACGCTTTATTTTTAGGTAACCCTCTGAATACACGGTAAAGTAATAACCCTCCTTCTGAGGTATCCCCTTCTTTGATTTTAGCTTTTGCTTCCGCCAAGACACTAGTAAGAAGGCTTCTTTGTTTGGTAACTAAACTTCCAACCTTAGATTTTAAAACATCAAATTCATGTCGATCGCCTTCAGGCGTGGGTCCAGATATAATAAGCGGAGTACGGGCATCATCCACCAACACAGAATCTACCTCATCCACAATTGCGTAGTTATGCTTTCGCTGAACCAAATCCTCGGCGGTATGAGCCATGTTATCTCTTAGGTAATCAAAGCCAAACTCGTTATTTGTACCATAAGTAATGTCTGCCAAATAAGCATTTCTTCTTTCTTGACTGTTGGGTGTATGGTAGTCAATACAGTCAATACTCATTCCATGGAATTGAAAGATGGGTGCCATCCAGGCGCTATCTCGTTTCGCAAGATAATCGTTTACGGTTACGAGATGAACCCCTTTCCCGGTTAGTGCATTTAAATAGACGGGAAGTGTAGCCACAAGGGTTTTTCCTTCTCCTGTTTGCATTTCTGCGATTTTGCCTTGGTGTAATGCGATCCCTCCAATGAGCTGAACATCGTAATGGATCATATCCCAAGTAATAGGCTTTCCTGCAGCATCCCAAGAGTTTGCCCAATGGGCTTTGTCTCCTTTTAATTGGATGTAATCCTTTTTTTGTGAAAGTTCACGGTCATAAGCAGTAGCAGTTACTTCTAGTGTTGTATTTTCAACAAAACGTCTTGCCGTTTCTTTGACTACAGCGAAAGCTTCTGGAAGGATGGTATTTAAAATATTTTCTACTGCTTTTTGTGCTTCCTCATCCTGAGAATCTATTTGTTGATATAAACTTTCTTTAGCGTCAATATCATTGGTTTCCTTTACGTCCTTTTTAAGTTGCTCTATTGAGGTATCATAATTACTTCTAGCCGAAGCAATTTGAAGCTTAAAGGCTTCTGTTTTTTGGCGTAATGCATCATTAGAAAGATTTTCAAAGCTAGTTTGATGTTCATTGATTTCAGCAATTAAAGGAGTAATCTTGCTTAAATCTTTTTTTGTTTTATCTCCTACAAATGTCTTTAATATGCTATTTAAAAAACTCATATACTCTTTGAGGTATTTTTCTTTTATTATTCAAAAGTAACTAAAAAAAAAGCCTCAATAAGAGACTTTTTAAATTCGTTTTTGAATGAATTAATATTCATCTTCATTCCAAAGGTAATCTTCCTCGGTAGGAAAATCTGGCCAAATTTCTTCAATTGACTCATAAATATCTTCCTCATCTTCCATAGATTGTAGATTTTCCACTACTTCTAGGGGAGCTCCAGTACGAATTGAAAAGTCAATAAGTTCATCTTTAGTGGCAGGCCAAGGGGCATCACTTAAGTAAGAAGCTAGTTCTAAAGTCCAATACATAATATTTATTTTTTTGCAAAAATAGATTTTTATCTAAATTATGCAACTAATTTATGGTTTTAGTTTCCACTCCATTTAACTTCCTCTACGTTTAACTCAGCAGCAAAGGTTCTTGAAAGGGTGAAGAAATAATCAGAAAGACGGTTCATGTATGCAATCAATGTAGACGATATTGAAGCTTCTTCATCCAATTCGGTGACATAACGTTCTGCTCTTCTGCAAACACATCGTGCAAGATGAGAATAGGAAATCAAAACATGTCCTCCAGGGATGACAAAGTTACGTAACGGTTCTAGTTTAGTTGTAAGGGAATCAATTTCGTATTCTAGGAATTTTACAGCACTAGGCTGAATAGGAGTTAAGTTTTTGGGTATTTTTTTGTCCGAATCTATGGATAATTGTGCCGCAACGGTCATCAGTTGTTTTTGAATTTCAAGTAATGTAGTTTGGACTTCTTCTAATTTTGTAGTGTCTCGAATCAAACCTAACCAAGCGATTAGTTCATCAATTGTACCATAGGTTTTTATCCTTAGGTCGTGTTTTGGAACTCTTTTCCCGGAAATTAAACTTGTAAATCCGCCATCACCTGTCTTCGTGTAAACTTTATTCTCTTCCATATGCTCTCTTCATCATTACGATTTGTAGGTTTTAATGATTTGGTTACACAAAGATATTAAATTTGAAATACAGAGGTGCTTTTGGGGGTAATTGTTTTGGATACTTGGGCTAATATAGCTTGATTAGTTTTTATAGTTTTTGTTTTCGGCCAATTGTAATGTATAATATTACTCCAATTAGGTTGAAGAAAAATACTACTAATATCCAAACAATCTTATCATTCCAATTGAACTCACTTTTTAAAATATCAATCAAAGCGATTACAGTTGGTATAAACGATAAAAAAAGTGATATTAAAATTACTGGAATTAAAAAGGGATTTATCATTTCAATATACATTCTGTTGTCTGTTTCATTTATTTGTGATGATCCTCTGGTGGCAGAAAAACCAAAAACTAAAGGTACACACTTGCATATACCCAAACGCTTTGCATGGCGTAGATCTATTTTTTTATTAACATGTTATAGTTATGTTGGGGTATGTTGATTTCTCTTTACTGGATATAATTCAACCTAAACAAAAATTGTATTGTAGGAATTTTCCTCGATGTATTTTTTCGCATCTTTATTTTAACCAGTAAAGCTCAGTAGGACAATGATTAGAAGACTATCTATTTAGCGCTAGCTATATGTCAAAATTAGTTTTAACCTTTAATTCTATGAAACAATTTCTAAAACATTGATCGATTGAGTCGTGTTGATTAAAAGTTAATTTTAAAGGGTGTCCTTTTCTTTAAGTCTTCCACTAAGGGCTAATAAGAAAAATAAAACGGTTATAAAACCTGCCCAACGTGCAATGATGTCCCCAAAACGTACATAAAAAGTTATGGTGTCTCTAGAGCTTATTTTTCCAATAAGGACCGTTTTGCTGTTGTACGTCGTTTGCTTTAGTATTTCACCCCTAGCGTCAATGATACAAGAAATACCTGTATTGGCACTTCGGGCAATGTCTCTACGGGTTTCTATAGCTCTTAGCCGTGTGTAACTAAGGAGTTGCTTATGTCCCGGAGTATTTCCCCACCAAGCATCATTGGATATTACTGCCAAAAAGGTGGCGCCTTCCTTAACATAGCCCGTGACAAATTCTCCGAAAATTGATTCCCAACAAATAATAGGGGCTGCTTTTTCTTTTAGATTGGGATGGGTAAAGACAGATCTTTTATTTTGTGTGACACGACTAGCAACTGTCCCACCAAGATCTAACATCAGGTCGCCTAACAATGGGTTCAAAACTGATTTTAAGGGCATATTTTCCACACCCACTACTAATTTAGATTTATGATATACTTGAGGGGAAGAATTGAATTGTTCTGCTACAGCAGAATTGTAATACTCTACCCAAAGTCCTTTTCTAGCCAAATTCGCAGTCAAGGATGGAGCCTCTTCTTGCGTGTAAACATCATAATATTGAACGCCGCTAATGAATTGAGTTTCCGGAATTTTAGCCAACTCTTTTTGTATGTCCTGGTGTAAGATGCTTTTTGGATAGCCTTTTAATTCTTCACCAAAGCCTTCAGCAAAATAGGTTTCAGGAGAGAGGATATAGTCAAGGGAATCGTTTATAAAGGGTTTTGTTTGCTCTTCCCATAGCGATAAAAACGTTGAGTTTGTTAATTGGTATTTGGTGCTGTAAGGATCAATATTGGGTTGGATGAGAGCAACAGAAATGTTTTTTTCTAAATCAGCAACTTGCTGATAGAGGTAAAGTGAGCCTGCTATTGGAAGGGCAATAAGCAGTAGGGGACCTATTAGTTTTTTAATTACTGTTTTAAAAAGAGTAGATAATTCATGCTTTCTTAAAATGCTGAAGATCCAAACGTTTATAATCAATACCCAGAGCGAGCCTCCATATACTCCGGTGTATTCATACCATTGAATCCAGTAAAATTTTTCTGAGAAAACATTTCCCAAGGTTAGCCAAGTCCAGGAAAAATCCCATTCGAGATGGAGTTTTTCAAAGGCGATCCACAAGGCGATAAAAAATAGGTACCCACTCCGATCAGCCATTCTTCCTTTGGTCCAAGAAAAACAAAGGAAAACTAGAGCATAAAAAAAACTATTGCACAAGTTGGCAAACAGCATTCCAAAAAATGTTGAGTTAACCAACCACCATGTTGTGAGTGCATTCCAAATTATAAAAGTGAGGTAGGAGTATAAAAAGACCCGAATTCCTTTTTTCTTTAAATCATCTTTACGAATGCTATCCTCGAGAAAGAGAAGGGGAACTAAACCTACAAATACTAAAAGGGTAATTCCATTGACCGGCCACGAAGCTGAAAGTAATATTCCAGATCCTATAGCTAATAAAAAATATTTTGTTGTCTTAGACATTTGCACGAATTTAATTTTTTTTGGAGCTTTAGCAATTACTATCTTGTCAAAAATTAAAAATATTTATCCGTGAGGCTAATCATAAGAAATATTCCCAATCTTTTTACCTCATTAAACTTCATTTGTGGATGTTTTGCTGCGACTTTAGCATATAAGAATTTGTTTGAGGCAGCTTTCCTGATGGTTTTATTAGGCACTTTTTTTGATTTATTTGATGGTCTTTTTGCGCGATTACTGAAAGCGGAGAGTCAATTTGGTCTTCAGTTTGACTCCATGGCTGATTTAATTACTAGTGGAATTGTTCCAGGGGTTGTTATGTATAAACTTTTTTTGGAAATTGGAATTCGTGAAATTGATTTTACGATTGCCGTTTTTCAAAACGATTTCACTTTTTCTTTTGCTCCCTTAGCGCTTGTTGGCTTTTTAATTTCTTTAGGCGCAGCAATACGCCTTTCTAATTTTAATATTGATGCGGAGCAACGATATGAGTTTAAAGGTCTTCCAGCACCTGCAAATGCACTTTTTATAGTAGCACTCCCGTTGTTGATGGAGCATCCTTTATTTGCATTTTTAAAGCCTTTGCTTTCAACCTATACGGCACTGCTATTTATCGTTATTCTTTCTGCAGTTTTAATGAATGTTCGTCTCTCTTTATTCTCTTTTAAGATTCAAACTTTTAGTATACGAGATTATGGTTTTCAAATGTTTTTAGTGATTCTAGCACTTCCCTCTTTTTACTTTTTACAATGGGCAGCTGTACCTGTAATGATTGTTCTTTATCTCTTTTTAAACGTCATTAGAAATAGTTTTAAATAAAACGTTTACATCTGACTCCTAATTTTTAGAGTTTTAAAACGAAAGTTTCTTTTTGCGAAGTTCAAAATTTTGGCCAAGATATACCTTACGGACCATTTCATCAGAAGCCAGTTCATCTGGAGTTCCTGCTTTTAAGATGCTACCTTCAAACATAAGGTAGGTTTTGTCAGTAATGGCAAGTGTCTCTTGAACATTATGATCTGTAATTAGAATACCAATATTTTTCTTCTTTAAATGTGCAACAATACGTTGTATGTCTTCCACTGCAACGGGATCAACTCCCGCAAAAGGTTCGTCAAGTAAAACGAATTTTGGATCGGTCGCTAGGGCCCGCGCAATTTCTGTTCTTCGGCGTTCTCCACCAGAGAGTAAATCACCTCTATTTTTACGTATGTGATTCAATCCAAATTCTTCAAGCAAGGATTCCATTTTTTCTTTTTGTGCTGTTTTGGAAAGATCGGTCATTTGTAAAACACTCAAAATGTTCTCTTCAACACTTAGTTTTCTGAATACAGAGGCTTCCTGAGCAAGATAGCCAATCCCTTGTTGAGCCCTTTTATACATTGGAAATTTGGTAATTTCTTGATCATTCAAGAAGATTGCACCATTGTTGGGTTTGATAAGGCCCACAATCATATAAAAAGAAGTTGTTTTTCCAGCACCATTCGGACCCAACAGTCCAACGATTTCTCCCTGTGAAACTTCTAAAGAAATCCCTTTTACAACTTTACGTCCTTTGTAGGCTTTTTCTATGTTGCTTGCACTTAACTTCATATTATATTTTTGAATTTGATTCAAGAGCTTCCCAATATTCATAGGCTCTTCTTAAATGGGGAATAACAATTGTTCCTCCTACTAAAGTAGCAATTTCTAGGGTTTCCATGACTGCGGTTTTAGAAAGGTTTTCTTTGTAGCAGTTTTCTAAATGGTACTTGATGCAGTCGTCACAACGAAGTACGGTAGAGGCAACAAGACCCAAAAGTTCTTTTGTAGCTACATCCAATTCGCCTTTTTGAAAGGCTTGTTTGTCCAGGCTAAAAATTCGCTTTAACATCTTAGAGCTATCATCTAAAAGGCGTTCATTCATGCGACTTCTGTAGTCGTTAAATTCTTTTACGGGATTAGACATTCTTGAGTGCTTTATCTTGATTTCTAGTGACTATTTTTGCAATGAGAATACTTACTTCATATAGAATTAAGATGGGAATACTCACAATAATTTGACTTACAACATCTGGAGGGGTGATAATTGCGGAGAGACTTAAAACCAATACCAGTGATATTTTTCTATTTTTTCTTAAAAATTCTGGGGTAACGACCCCTATTCGTGTTAAAAAGTAAATAATAATAGGTAATTCAAAGATAATACCAGAGGCCAAAACAGACGCTCGCAATAATCCGATATAACTACTCAAATCAAAATCATTAAAGATCTCACTACTTACAGAATAGTTTCCCAAGAAATTAATAGACAAGGGAGTAACGATATAGTATCCAAATAAAACACCTATAAAAAATAAAATAGAAGCAATAAAGATAAAGCCTCGTGCATTTTTACGTTCTTTTTCATAAAGCCCGGGGCTTATGAATTTCCAAAATTCGTATATAATGTAAGGAAAGGAGAGAATAAACCCAGCGAGTACAGAAGTCCATAGGTGAGCAGAAAATTGTCCTGCAACCGTTCTACTTTGAATTCGGAAAGGGAGTTCATCAATACAAAAACTGCTCCCTTGACCAAGGGTTTGCGAAATTGTACAAAACCATCGATAGGTTATAAAGTCCTTGTTTTTGGGGCCAAACAGGAGCACATCAAAAATGAAATCCTTAAAAAGGAAAGCAATAGTAGCTATAATAACTATTGCCAGTACCGAACGGATCAAGTGCCAGCGTAATTCCTCGAGGTGATCCAAAAAAGACATTTCGTCTTTTGGGAGAGTTTCGCTCATAAACTAGTATTGCGGTTTTGGTGTAAAATTACTTCTGCAAAAATATCAAAAACAATCGGTATCAAATACGATAAAATTCTTTTTGCTATTTTTTTTATTAATGTACGATATAAGTTTGCTTTGAATTTGTGTTGGTATCGAAAAAGACTTATATTAGGGAGTGAAAATGTTATGAAAAATTAAACCCTCATTCTAATCTTAATGAATTCAGATGATCTGAAAAAAGCATTAAAAAAACACTTTGGTTTCACCACCTTTAAAGGACTGCAAGAAAGTGTCATTACCCATATGCTTAATAAAGAAAATAGTTTTGTAATCATGCCTACTGGTGGAGGAAAGTCACTTTGTTATCAGCTTCCAGCCTTGATGCAAGAAGGAACTGCAATTGTAGTCTCCCCTCTTATTGCCTTGATGAAGAATCAAGTTGATGCGATCCGTGGTATTTCTTCCGAAAATGGAATTGCACATGTATTAAATTCCTCTTTAAATAAAACAGCTGTTGAGCAAGTAAAGTCTGACATCCGAAGTGGGATTACTAAATTACTTTATGTGGCTCCCGAGTCCTTGTCTAAAAGAGAAAATATTGATTTTTTTAAATCAGTAAAAATTTCTTTTTTAGCCGTTGATGAAGCACACTGTATTTCAGAGTGGGGTCATGACTTCAGACCTGAATATAGAAACCTCAGAGCGATTTTAGAACAGCTTGAACAACCCATCCCTATTATTGCTTTGACAGCAACCGCGACTCCAAAGGTGCAGGAAGATGTTATGAAGAACTTGCGCATCTCTGGAGCAAGATTGTTTAAAGCCTCTTTTAATCGGCCTAATTTATACTATGAAGTACGTCCCAAAACAGGACAAGTAGACTCTGATATTATTCGCTTTATAAAGCAGAATTCAGGAAAGTCGGGTATTATATATTGTCTCTCACGTAAACGAGTGGAGGAGCTAGCGCAAACGCTACAAGTAAATGGGATAAACGCATTGCCTTATCATGCAGGCTTGGATTCAAAATCTAGGGTGAATAATCAAGATCAATTTCTGAAAGATGATTGTGACGTAATAGTGGCTACTATTGCTTTTGGTATGGGTATTGATAAACCCGATGTTCGTTTTGTAATTCACCATGATATTCCTAAAAGTATTGAAAGTTATTATCAAGAAACAGGACGTGCTGGACGTGATGGTGGTGAAGGGCATTGTTTGGCATTCTATGCTTATAAAGATATTGAGAAATTAGAAAAATTTATGTCAGGGAAACCCTTGGCGGAACAAGAGATTGGGATGGCTTTACTAGCCGATATGGTGGCTTATGCCGAAACTTCTCTTTCAAGAAGGAAATTTATTCTTCATTATTTTGGAGAAGAATTCGATAATGAGACTGGTGATGGAGGGGAAATGGATGATAATATGCGTTTCCCTAAAAAACAGTTTGAAGCACAAGACGATCTCAGTTTGCTAATTGAAACGATTCTTTTTACAAAGGAAAAATACAAAGCCAAGGAGGTGGTAAAAACTTTAATCGGAGAAAAAAACGCTTTAATACAATCTCATAAAACCCATGAATCTGAACTATTTGGAAAGGGTGCCTCAAAAGACACGTTCTTTTGGATGGCACTTATTAGACAAGCTTTAGTTGGCGGATATTTGCTTAAAGAGATTGAAACCTATGGCTTATTAAGGGTCACTTCACGAGGCAAATCGTTTCATTCAAACCCAGAGTCATTCCTGATGACTGAAGATCATAAATATGACACTTTACCAAGCGTAAATATCATTCAAAATAAATCTCAAGGCGTTCTTGATTCAACATTAATGAAACTCTTGGTAAGTCTGCGTAAAGATATTGCAAAAGCCAATCAAGTTCCACCTTATGCCGTTTTTCAAGAGTATTCTCTCGAGGATATGTGTCTTAAGTACCCTATTGATCATGAGGAAATGGTTAATATTAACGGGGTAGGGGAAGGTAAAGCCAAACGCTATGGCAGCAAGTTTTTGGAATTGATTAACTCGTATGTGGAAGAAAATCAAATCGCTCGTCCTCATGATTTGATAGTTAAAAGCACTGGGGTTAATTCCTCTCTCAAGTTGTATTTAATTCAAAATATAGATAGAAAATTGCCCCTCGAAGATATCGCCTCTGCAAAAGGGATGGATATGGAAAAGTTAATTACCGAGATGGAAACCATTGTTTTTGCTGGGACACGCTTGAATATTGACTATTGTATTGAGGACCTTTTTGATGAAGACCAGATAGAGGAATTATATGAATATTTTATTGCGGCTGAGTCTGATTCTATAAAGGCTGCTTTTGATGAATTTGATGGTGATTATGATGATGAAGAATTGCGCCTTTATCGATTGAAGTTCATGAGCGAAATTGCCAATTAAGCTTTTTGTAATTTAACTTTTAGGATTAAAGGGGTTTCTTATCTTTGCCACCAAATAAATTTATTATGGAAGGCATTTACGCGAAATTTGAAACCTCTAAAGGAGATATATTACTTCAGCTTACCTATGACAAGACTCCAGGAACTGTTGGAAACTTTGTTAGCTTAGCGGAGGGTAAACAAAAAAATGATCATAAAGCAGAGGGTGTGCCCTATTATGATGGATTAAAATTTCATCGTGTAATTGCCGACTTTATGGTTCAAGGAGGCTGTCCTCAAGGTACAGGTACAGGAAGTCCTGGTTTTCAGTTTGATGATGAATTTCATCCTGACTTGAAACACAACAGAGCAGGAACACTTTCTATGGCAAACGCTGGTCCTGGGACTAACGGAAGTCAATTTTTTATCACTCACGGCGCAACCGATTGGTTGGACGGAAAGCATACTGTTTTTGGTTATGTTGTTGAAGGGCAAGAAGTTGTTGATTTAATATCTCAAGGTGACACTGTTAATGTGTTACGTATTGAACGTCATGGTGAAGCTGCAAATAATTGGGATGCTTTAAAAGCATTTCAGGATTTTAACTCAAGCGGTGAAGAACGAAAAAATGCTGCAATAGCAGCAGCTGAAAAAGCATTGGAATCGCTTACTGATGGTATGCAAAAAACCGACAGTGGCTTGTATTATACCATAACAAAAGAAGGGACAGGAGCGCATCCTCCTAAGGGCGCAAAAGTCTCCGTTCATTACCGTGGGACTCTTGTAGATGGAACTGTTTTCGATTCTTCTTATCAAAGAAATCAACCTATCGAGTTTGCTGTTGGAGTAGGACAGGTCATTCCAGGATGGGATGAAGGAATTTTATTGCTAAAAAAAGGCGCTGGAGCTCGTTTTGTAATTCCTAGTCATCTAGGTTATGGAGCGCAAGGAGCGGGAGGCGTTATTCCTCCAGACGCAACTTTGATTTTTGAAGTAGAGTTAGTTAGTTTTTAGACTTTTCCTCTGGACTATTTCCTTGGTGCCACTTAATGTTACACCCCATGCTGGGATATTGTAATTCTTCAATGGGATTATTATTTAGCATATTATCACATGCTTTATGTAAGTCATTTCCTGTCACTGGGATGTCATTTCCTGGACGAGAAGCGTCATACCTTCCTCGATAAACTAAACTCAAGTTTTCATCAAAGAGATAGAAGTCTGGGGTGCATGCAGCCAGATACTCATGAGCGACTTTTTGAGTACTATCAAACAAATAGGGAAAAGAAAATTTTTTTTCTAATGCCAACTTATTCATTTCCTCGGGACCATCTTGTGGATGTGAGATTATGCTGTTGCTTGAAATAGTAATGGTATTAATTCCTTTATGGGAAAATATTTTAGCAGTTTCAACAATGGCATCCATTAAATGAACAACATAAGGACAGTGATTGCAAATAAAAATAACCAGCGAACCCTTTTCTCCTTTTAGTTCTTGTAGTGATCTATCTTTATTAGTAACCACATCGGGTAGTTTGAAATCAGGTGCTTGGCTCCCCAAGGGAAGCATATAGGATTCAGTAAGTGCCATAAAATATTATTTAACTGAAATTAAAAGTAGTATTTTTATAGCAATCAAATAATTTACATGATTGATTATACCACTTTTGAAAAATTAGATCTTCGTGTCGGGACGATCCTGTCTGCAAAAGAATTTCCGGAGGCTAAATACCCTGCCTATCAATTGCAAATTGACTTTGGACCCTTAGGAACTTTACAATCGTCTGCTCAAATAACAAATCGTTATACTCCTGCTGATTTAATCAACAAACAGGTTATTGCAGTAGTTAATATTGGAACTCGAAAAATTGCTCATTTTGAAAGTCAATGCCTTGTCCTGGGGGCTACAGAAGACAAAGACGTTATACTCTTATCTCCTGAATCTCAGCTTCCCAACGGGCAACAAATTCTTTAATTACATTTTATCAGACAGGTATAATGCATTTGTTAAAATACGATTTGTCCCAAACCAAAAGGCTCTAAAGTTCGTGTTGTCAGTCAATGCAATAACTCTTCCTCTACCTAATCGGCTTACTTTAAATGGGACTGTATTTTTGAGGATAGCCAAATTTTCTTCTGAAATATAACCACTTAATAAAGGTTCTGAGGTATATTGAATGGGGTTGTTATAACTCTGTTCATCTGCTTTAATGTAGAGGTTTGAATTTCTAAACAAGGGTAATGTTTCGTTTTGATATCCAAAATTAATAGGATGGCTTCTGTCAATTGTAGCATTAAAAATAGCGCCACCCGTTTGTTGTGCTCCCCTAAAACTTTCTTTTTCCTCAAAACTTATTCCTTTGGCCACAGGGCTTTGGTCTATGAAGTCAAGCTTAATAAATTCATTTTTGTTCAACCATTTTGTTGCATAACGGTATCCAATTACGGTTCCCCCTTCACGAACAAATTCTTTTATTTTTCCAGTATATGCATCCAGTCTAGTCCCAGAAAAGTTAGGTATGATAAAATGGGTATATCGACTTAAATCATTTTGCCCCAAATTACGAATGTCAATTTTAGTAATTGAAATTTCATGTCTGGTGTCTAGCAAATGCCATATCTCACCGGCATCATAACTTCGAACACCATCACCTACTAAAAGTGCAATTTCAGGCTTTTTTACTGTTGAAAAGTCCCGCGACCCTAGATCTATTCCTTGGGTATGTCCTGTATCAACACCTGCTATGACAGTATGTGTTTCTTTTGCTAATTTTTTGAGTATATCATATAACGCCACTTCATCCATTGACTGGTTTTTGACGGGAATCATATAAGTGCCATAATCATAAGATTTTCCTTCTAGGGTAAATGGAGAGAGTCCAATTTTTACTCTAATGTCATGCTGTTGAAGTTTGTTAATGAGCTTTGGAACATAGTAATTATGTGCTTCAAAGACATATGCATATGTTCCTTTTTTGGTAATCTTTCCCTCAGGTGCTTTTAGTTCCATTACAGGAGCCCCCATGTTGGATGTATTACTTAAGTAGGAATGATCTAGATTAAAAGCATAGGGAAAGGTCCATGCTGAAATATCGTAAAACAAACTATCTCTAAAAGTGCTTTGGGTGGTAAACATAGCGCGGATTAATTGATGCTTCGTTTGCTCTAAAGGGATGATGTAGCTCGTTTCAGGACTGTACTTTTTTCCGTTACTTACAACTTCATTTTTTAATTTATGAAATTTTATTTGATGTCTTTCTAGTGTACTAGCTAGATGATGAGTTGATGCTGGGTCTTTTGGGTTTCCAAACAAAATAGCCTTTTGTTTACTTTTAGACGCTTCACTCAACGTATTTTTATAAAAATCACGGAAATAGTTCAGGAGTTCAACACGCATTGCTCCGGCTGCTTTTAGCGTTGAGAATGCAGCGGTCAGTTGGTTACGAATTGTAAAAGGAAAAGTAAGCAAACCATTGTCACTTTCTTGGATATGACCTCGAGAGCTAGCTTGCTCAAACAAGATCCCAATTCCACCATTAACATCAGGATAGGTTGACCCTTTGCCATAATAAAAGTCGTCATAATCTTCTTCTGAATAGTAAAGAGATCCTAGTTCATTGAATGCCTCTACATGAAATTCGCCAATTTTTTTGGTAAGTTCTTGATTCATTTTAGGTGTAAGCGGATTTACACGTGAAGGGATTCCAGGTTGAAAAAAGAAACTGGAGTTTGTTCCCATTTCATGGTGGTCTGTCAAGATATTAGGAAGCCATTTAGTGAAAGATTTCAAACGTGCTTGTGATTCTGGTAGTTGTCCAGGAAGCCAGTCTCGGTTGAGGTCAAACCAATAATGATTAGTTCTACCTCCGGGCCAAACTTCTCTGTATTCTCGGTCATTTGGATCGGCGGTAAGGTTTTGGTTTCTATTGGTATTTGCCCAATAGGCAAAGCGCTGAAGACCATCAGGATTAAAACTAGGGTCAAATAAGATGACAACATCTTTCAGTAGTTGTAAGGTCTCAGGAGCTTGGCTAGCGGCAAGATGGTAGGCTGCTAAAAGACCTGCATTTGCTCCACTTGGTTCATTTCCATGGATAGAAAATCCTTGGTAAACAATCAGGGGTTGTGAAGCAATCTCGATTGCTTCTCCCTCTGGCTGTGTCAATTGAAGATGTGTCTTTTGGATAGCGTCCAAATTAGTATGATTTTCAGGACTTGTTATCGTTAATAATAAAAGCGGTCGTCCTTCATAGGTTGTTCCTCTGTTTTCAATACTAATCCGATCCGTTGCTTCTGCAAGGCGGTACATATAATTCACCAATTTATCATGTGAAACATGCCATGTTCCTACTTCATAACCCAAAAGTTCCTTTGGTGTTGGAATATCAGCATTGTAGGGATGACTCGCGTCTAGATAGTAATCAAGAGTTACTTGACTAAAAACAAGAGTACTTATTAGGAGGCTTAAAAGTGTGAATGATTTCTTCATGGGTAAAGTTATAATCTTTAAAGATTATAATAATTACTTAAATGAAGAAATAAAAGGAGTGTGATTTTTTTAAAACAAGTAAATATTATACTTTATCTAAATTGATTTGATCAGGGGAATAGTCTTTCTGGTGGCGTTCACTTATTACCTCTTGCCCACGTTGCTCGAAGATATAACCAATGGTTTCATCTAGCATGGTAGTGAAGTTATTAAAATCCTCTTTATAGATATAAATTTTATGTTTTTTGAAATAGTAGGTGCCATCATCGTTGGTGAATTTTTTACTTTCTGTAATCGTTAGATAGTAGTCACTCGCTTTGGTTTCTCTAACGTCAAAAAAGTAAGTTCTTCTTCCAGCCCTCAGGACTTTAGAGTATATTTCTTCCGAATTTTCACTTTCTGTGTAATGCATTTTATTTCAAATCAATAATGGTTTCAAAGCAATTTTATTAAAAAAAAATAACATAACACTATTATTTAGAATTATCTGACTGTTGTTTTTCATATAATTCTTGATAATATCCCTCAACCCCAACTAAATCAATGTGTTTGCCTTGTTGAACAATTTGACCATTTTCAAAAACAATAATTTTATCTGCATGTTTTATTGAAGAAATACGATGACTAACGATAATGGTTGTTTTGTCCTTTGAAACTGATTTTAGATGTTTTAGGATTTCTTCTTCGGTATCTGTATCGACAGCAGAAAGGCAGTCATCCAAGAGTAATATTTTTGGATCTTTAATAAAAACTCGCGCTATTGAGACCCGTTGAATCTGTCCTCCAGATAAGGTTACGCCGCGCTCTCCAAGTAATGTTTTATAGCCCTCCTTGAATTCTGTAATGTTTTGATGTACAGCTGCTTTTTTTGTTGCTTTTATAATGTCCTCTTCTTTTGCTTCGATTGCTCCAAAGCGGATGTTATCTTCGATACTTTCTGAAAATAAAAATGCATTTTGAGGAACATATCCAATTGCAGACCGGAGCTCTTCTAGGCGGTATTTTTTTAAATCGTTACCATCGAGTTCAATTGTCCCCTTGCTAGGATCATATAAGCGTGAGATCAAGTCCAAAAAGGTGGTTTTTCCGGAGCCTATATTTCCTATTACTCCAACGGTAGTACCTTTGGGAATGTCAATGCTTATATTGTTTAGTGCTTGTATGTTTGTTTCAGGATAACGTAACGTAACGTTTTTAAATTTTAAGTTTCCTTCAATTTTTCCTTGAAGCCCAATTCCATCTTCAATTTCAGGCTGCTCTTTTAGAAAAGCATTAATTCTTTTTTGGGAGGCCTCGGCTTGCTGGACAATTGATGTAATCCAGCCAACAACTGCAACAGGCCAGGTAAGCATGTTGACATAAATGATGAATTCTGCCAAAACACCAATTTCTATCTCTCCATTGATGTATTGGTTCCCTCCAACATAAATTACAATGAGGTTACTACAGCCAATTAGTAAAATCATAAGGGGAAAAAACCACGCTTGCACTCGCACTAAGGACATGTTCTTTTCATAGCTCTCTGTGGCAAGATCATTAAAGTTGGCATTTATTTTAGACTCCAGATTATAGGATTTAATAACCGCAATTCCACTAAACCCTTCTTGAGAAAAAGAGGACATTTTTGAAAGCATTTCTTGAACTAAAGTGCTTTTAATATTAATGATTCTACTTAATTTATAAATAGTAAAAGATAGAATAGGTAATGGTAGTATGGTATACAAAGTCAACTCTGGCGCAATGCTTATCATGTAGGAGATTACAATAACGAACAAAGAAATTGTATTTACACTGTACATGAATGCGGGGCCAACATACATACGAACTTTTCCAACGTCCTCACTGATTCGATTCATTAAATCACCTGTTCGGTTATTTTTATAAAACCGTTGTGTTAGCTTTTGATAATGCCAGAAGATTTCATTTTTTAAGTCAAATTCAATGTATCGTGATACATTTATAATGGTTTGACGCATCCAGAAAGTAAGAAAACCGGAGGCCAGTGTTGTTCCAATAATGATCAATATGTTAATTAATAAAACATTTTGAATTTGTTCTAGGTTACCATCCGGGTTTTGAAGGAATTTTTCCACAGCCGTAAGGGAATTTCCAATTAGCCGTGGGGCAAAGAGGGAAAAAACACGAGCAATGATGGTGATTAGTAGTCCTAATAAAAGTTTTGTACGGTACTTAAAAAAATACTTATTTATAAATTGAAGTTCTTTCATATCATTGTTAACAAAGATATATAAATGCATGCGCTTAAAGTAAAATTTGATATTGAAACTTTTAGTTGAATATTGTTGTCAATTTTCCGGATTAATAAATTATTTTTACAACCAACAAAGTTCTAAAACATGCTAACACGCCGACACATTCGCATTAAAGTAATGCAGTCCGTATACTCCTTCAATATCGGGAAACAAAACAAGTTAGAACAAGAGGTTCTTTTTTTTAAAGAAAGTGTGGAGCAAACATTTAATTTATATCTCTTATTATTAGGTCTCTTGAAATCACTGCATGCATATGCTGATGAGCAATTAGTGATTACAAGAAAAAATAAAATTCAAAGCGAAGACCAGATTAATGCCCTTCAAAAATTCACTCAAAATAGAGTGCTTCTTTTTTTGAAGGATCATGAAATTTTAGCTAAACAGTTGGATAACAAGAAGCTTGTAAAGTGGGATTTAGAATTTAAATTTCTAAAGGATTTATTTAAAAGTGTTTCCGCTTCACAAGTATTTCTTAATTATGTAGAACTCTCAAATCCATCAGTAGAGGAGGATTTGAAGTTTGTGGCTAAGATGTTTAAAAATCAAATTGCTACATCAAATTATCTCTATGACTATGTTGAAGACAACTGCTTGACTTGGGCAGATGATCTTCCGATGGTTAATACTTTTCTTCTTAAAATGTTAAAGCATATTGATGTTAATTCGTCACAGACGTTGACCTTTCCAAGACCCTCTGAAAATAAAGAAGATACTGACTTTGGAATACAATTGTTAGAAAAAGTTATTGCAAACGATTCAAAGCTTCAAGAAGAATTACTCGGAAAAACTCCAAATTGGGATGCTGAGCGTATTGCACAGCTAGACAATGTGATTTTAAAAGTAGCCATTGCGGAATTGCTTTATTTCCCTATGATACCCTCAAAGGTTACTTTAAATGAGTATCTAGAAATAGCCAAAGATTATTCTACCCCAAAAAGTAATAATTTTGTAAATGGCGTTTTAGATAAATTGGTTAAAGAATTTGATCATGAAAACCGTTTAAACAAAACAGGTAGGGGATTGCTGTAATCAGTTTTTTTCTTACTTTTGTACTCAATTAAATCCATAACGAAATGAAAAAAATAGTTATCATTTGTTTAGCCATAGTCGCCACGACCTTTACTTCATGTCAGGACAGTGCCGCAAAAAAAGTGACTAATTCAACAACTACAGCTGCTCCAACTACAACATCGAGCGCAAAGACATCTACAGGAGGACCTGTAATGACTTTTGACAAAGTAGTACATGACTTTGGAACCATCAACGAGGGGGATAAAGTAACTACTGTTTTTAACTTTACCAATACAGGAAACGAAGACTTAATTATAGTGGATGCACGTGGAAGTTGTGGGTGTACTGTTCCTCAATATCCAAAGAATACCGCTATTGCTCCTGGTGCGACCGGCGAGATTACAGTAAGTTTTGATTCAAGTAACAAGCCAGGTAATCAACAAAAGTCGGTTACACTTTCAGCGAATACAGCATCAGGAAGAGAAATGTTACGTATCAAATCTCAAGTAACTCCTGATCCAGTAAAGCAACAACAACGTGAGGCGCAAGCTAAAGCACGTCAATAATATTTAATTTAAAAACGTTATTATGCCAGAAGGCTTATCAGGACAGCTTCCTTTTTTACTCTTAATGTTGGTGGTTTTTTTCTTTTTCATCATCTTACCACAACAGCGAAGACAAAAAAAGGAAAAGAACTTTATGAATTCGATGAGTAAAGGAGATCGTATCATTACCAAAAGTGGGATACATGCCAAAATTATGGAACTCAATGATAAGGATAACACTTGTGTCATAGAAACATTAGCAGGAAAGCTGAAAATCGAACGCTCGGCCATTTCATTGGAAATGAGTGCTAAATTAAATGCACCCCCTGCAAAAAAATAACAACTTTTCATCCCGCTTTTTAGCGGGATGTTTTTTTTAAATACAGATGTACAAAAGCTTTATCAAACCAGTACTCTTTCTTTTTGATCCTGAATGGGTTCACCACACCGTATTCGCTACACTTAAAGCAGTGAATCGAATCCCTGGAATGGGAAGTTTGATTAGAACATTTTATCAGGTCAAAGACAAACGCCTAGAACGAAAACTGTTTGGGCTTACCTTTCCCAATCCTGTTGGCTTGGCAGCGGGTTTTGATAAGGATGCAAAACTCTTCCAAGAGCTCTTTAATTTTGGATTTGGATTTATTGAAATAGGTACCCTTACCCCAAAACCCCAGCTAGGAAATCCCAAGAAGCGTTTATTTCGTTTACCCGAGGATCAGGGTTTAATCAACCGTATGGGATTTAATAATGAAGGGGTTGAGGTTGCTGTAGACCGGTTGAAAAAAAACAAGAATGTTCTCATAGGAGGGAATATAGGTAAAAACAAAGTCACCCCTAATGAAGAAGCCGTTTCTGATTATGTTTACTGTTTTGAAGCTTTGTTTCCCTATGTAGATTATTTTGTGGTCAATGTGAGTTCTCCCAATACTCCAAATTTAAGGGCATTGCAAGACAAAGAGCCCTTAACTCATTTGCTTCAAACCTTGAAAACACTCAATCTTAAAAAGCCGGATCCAAAGCCCATCCTGTTGAAAATTGCTCCCGATTTGACCGACGAGCAGTTGATGGACATCATAGACATTATTACTTCAGTTAATATAGAGGGAGTGATTGCAACCAATACCACCTTGTCCAGAGAAGGACTTCTTTCCCAGCAGAAAACTGAGATGGGAGGTCTTAGTGGAAAGCCTGTCGCCGATCGGAGTACAGAAGTCATTCGTTTCCTTTCTGAAAAAAGTAACAAGGCATTCCCTATTATAGGCGTAGGAGGGATTCATTCCCCTCAAGATGCTATCGACAAGCTGGAAGCAGGAGCTTCTTTAGTTCAACTTTATACCGGTTTTATCTATGAAGGACCTGCAGTAATTAAAAAAATTAATAAAGCCATACTTCGGTCTGTTTATTAGGTATTGTCTTAGAAAATTTAATTGGTAATAGTGAAAAATAAAACAGTTTTAATTACGGGTGCTAGCAAAGGAATTGGCTTTGCACTATCCTTGAAAATGCTCTCAGAAGGCTATTTTGTGATTGGTACGAGTAGGACTGGCGTCATACAATCTGTTGCACACGAAAATTTCCTCCCTATTGCCTTAGATATCACCCGAACAGAAAGTATAAATAAGGCCCATCAGCTACTTTTAGATCGCTTTGATACGATCGATAGTATTATTAACAACGCAGGAATAGGGACGGATCTAAATCAATTAACCCCAGATCAAGATTCTTTTGATTCAACATTTGCTGTAAACGTCAGGGGGGTTGTGTTTTTTACAGAACCTTTGTTAGACCTACTTTCTAAAAAGGGAAGTATAATTATGATTTCATCTAAAATGGGTTCTGTAGGGACTTGTGTTGCTCCAGACTCAGTGGCATATAGGATGTCTAAAAGTGCAATAAATATGTACACTAAGATCCTAGCCAATCGTTTTTCTGATCATTATAGGGTTGCTGCTGTTCATCCAGGCTATGTTAAAACAGCAATTTCAGAAACGGCAAAGGTCCATGGAAGATTAACTCCAGAACAGTCTGCAGAAAATATCTTTACTTTTTTGGAAAGTGATTTTAGAACAGGTGTTTTTTGGGATTCCGAGGCAGGCACTGAGCTTACTTGGTAACAGTAATTCTTCAGTAACAACTAAATCACAAGATATTTATCTCCTTATAATGTTACTTTAGAAAGCAATTACAGGCGACTGCTGGTTAGGTTAATCAAAATAACTAAAAGTCTCTCCCTCCTTAATCGCTTGAACTGTTTCGTAAATTAATTTAATCACATTTTCAACATCATCGCGATGAACCATTTCAACGGTAGTGTGCATATAGCGTAAGGGCAGTGAAATTAATGCCGAAGCAACACCTCCATTGCTGTAAGCAAAGGCATCGGTATCTGTTCCTGTAACCCTTGATGATGCATGGCGCTGGAAAGGAATTTTATTTGCTTCAGCTGTATCTATAATGCGCTCTCTTAATAGATTTTGTATTGCAGGGGCATAGGAAATCACAGGTCCTTTTCCAATTTCAGTCTGTCCCTCTATTTTTTGATTGATCATAGGAGTTGAAGTGTCATGACATACATCAGTAACAATTGCCACATTAGGCTTAATAGTCTGAGTGATCATTTCTGCTCCTCGAAGACCTACTTCTTCCTGTACAGAATTGGTAATGTATAACCCAAAGGGAAGTTTTACTTTATTTTCTTTTAGTAGACGCGCTACTTGAGCAATCATAAAACCACCGGCTCTATTATCAATTGCGCGACAAAGAAATTTATCTTTATTAAGTACTTTAAACGTATCTGGGTAGGTAATAACACACCCTACATGTACCCCCATTTTTTCAACTTCTTTCTTGTCTTTTGCTCCTATATCAATAAAGATATTCTCAATTTTAGGCGTTTCTTCTTTGCCATTTTTACGTGTGTGAATGGCAGGCCATCCAAAAACGCCCTCCACGATTCCTTTCTTAGTATGTATGTTAACCCATTTAGAAGGGGCAATTTGGTGATCACTACCTCCATTTCTGATAACATAAATGAGTCCGTTGTCGGTGATGTAATTCACATACCATGAAATTTCATCAGAATGTCCCTCAATGACCACTTTGTATTTTGCTTCTGGGTTGATTACAGCTACAGCGGTACCATATACGTCTGTAATAAACTCATCCACATAGGGCTTGAGGTATTCCATCCATATCTTCTGTCCTCCACTTTCATAGCCAGTAGGTGCAGCATTATTTAAATAGTTTTCTAAAAATGTAAGTGCTTTTTTGTCCAGAATACTCATAGTTAAATATTAAAATTTTAAGTAGATCAAAAGTAAGAATATTCCCAAATAAAAAGACCTCCCTACAAAATATTTGTACTTTTGTTTCCCATAAAAAATCAATCAAACAGAACTTTTTTAAAAAAAGGGAACATCTTTTGATTACTATAAAATGTTAACTGTAAATAACGAATTCATAAATGAAATCTTTCTTATTTCTTTTTGTTTCTTTTTTCTTTTTTTATGTGAATGCCCAAATAGAGGCACCACCTGATTTTGAGGGAGAATTACTCTATAAATTTGATACAGATTCTATTCCCGATTCAGGGATTCGTTTAAAGGAGGTCGTTTTATTTCAGCCGCTACGATTCAAAAACATGAATCAACTTCGAGACTATGTTATTCTTCGTAACAGGACCCTTCGTGTTTATCCCTACGCTAAGTTAGCCTCTGACCGATTAGACACGTTAAGTGTTCGGTTAAATTCTATCAATGGAAAGAAGCAAAAGAAAACCTATCTCAAGCGTATTGAAAAATTCATTTATGATGAGTTTGAAGAAGAATTGAAAAAATTATCACGTTCCCAAGGGCGAATTCTCATCAAGCTTGTACATCGTCAGACAGGTGAAACCACTCATGAGTTAGTTAGAGAGTTGCGTAACGGTTGGCGTGCTATGATTTATCAAACTACAGCTTCCCTATTTAAGCTTTCGCTCAAAGACACCTATGATCCAGAAGCCAACTATGAAGACTTTTTGATTGAAGATATTTTACAGCGTGCTTATGGAGATGGATTAATTGAGCTTGATCCAACGGCTTTAACCTATAGTTTAGACACACTTTATGGCCTCTGGAAAGCTCCCAAGACCCCATTAACAATGGAGAATGAAAAATAAATAAATAAATAGTGTAAAACCCCTTGTAAGATAACAAAAGGGTTTTATATTTGCATCCGCTAAAACGCTCAAGGGCATTGTTTTTTTGAGTTTGTTTTTAGTTTAAGTTCATTGAAAGAAAAATAATATAAGAATGACAGCGC
>Ga0209715_1000034_pt1 | contig 151125 bp, 131 predicted proteins | sample COGITO_mtgs_1205_2_FD_184809 | JGI IMG/M metagenome (GOLD analysis project Ga0209715, IMG submission 184809) | Pelagic marine microbial communities from North Sea - COGITO_mtgs_120503 (SPAdes) (version 2) | ecosystem: Environmental > Aquatic > Marine > Epipelagic ... | reverse complement strand
CGCCCTCTATTCTGAAATCGCCTTCGCTAATTAAGTCCCCATTAAATGTAGTGCCTTGTGCAATTGTGTTTTGTTGTGAAAATGAATTCAGATTTGATTTTGAATTTTTGTTATCTGTAAACATAATAGTGTGGTTTTATTTAATTGAATTTATATACGTTTCTACGTTTTTATGTATTTGAACTATTTGGTAGTTTTTGGAAGAAATTCCAAAAAATGGCTTCGAAATTATTAATTCATTCTCAGTCTCTAGAATTTCTACAAATCCTAAGGCGCCTTGAACGCTTTTTAGACCGTGAACCACTACAAATATAGTATTTGTGTCATAACCATCATTAGAAACTGTCAAATTAAAATAGTTATCTTCCTCTACAGCGGTGCTTAACGCTGCTTCAAAAGCTTTAATTTCTTCTGTTTCTGATTGCTTGAATTTAAAAACAACTTTAAAGTTTTTTTGTGTTGAATCTTGAACAAATGACTTGTTTGCTAACTCAGGAATGACAGTGCTATACATGTGTGCTGCTCTCTTTCCCTCTATGCTACTTGGGTAATTTAAAGCTACAAAATTAAGCCCTTCTTTATAGGCCTCAAAGCCATATAAGCGGGCTCTGGAAGTCACCTTAAGGAGTTCTAGTTTAGGGATAATCTCATCTCCATCTAGCCTAATAATTTGAAAATCGCACCCGTCTATCACTTCTTGGTATGCTCCAAGTTCAAATTGTGCATATAAATTGTTATAAAGCGTTTGTGGACTGTTTTCATTGTTTAACAAAGCCTCTTCAGGATTTAATAAAATAGCAGCATATCTGGAGTCCGGATGGTTTTCAATAATATCGTTTTTCAGCATTGCTTCAGAAAGGGCTAACCCTAAAAGTGAATATACTTTATACAAGTTATATTTTGCTGGCAAAACAAGGCGTTCTTCAGGAACCTGTTTCAAAAGCTTTTCAAGCTTATTTTGAGCAAGTGTATACTCTTTGAATTTATCTTTATAGATGAGGCCTAGTTGATAATATGCAAAATTTCGCTCTTTTGAAATGCTGTCTAGTACGATTTTTTCAGTAGGGATTTGCGCTAAATAATAAGCAACTGTGAAGCGGCTTTTGTCTGTTTCTTTCTGTACTTCATCCGAGTCTTTTTCGGCGATCTTTTCCTTCTGGACTGTCTTATTAGACCATCGCCAGTTAGTTTCCAAAGCACGCTCACCCCATATTCTTGCAAACTCATTTTTTCCAAATGCGACTGTTGTTGGGTTATAAAAGTAGAATGTTTTATCTTTTTTATTGGATGCTGTTGGTGAAAGCCCAAAGGACCCTGTCTTTGGAGCTGTGGTCTTTTTCAGAGCTTCTTCTTCCTTTTTTAAGTTGTCAATAAAAGCCTGGAAATAGGTTTCTTTTTCAAAGTCTGAAAGTTTAACCAGCCCTAGAATACTGTCTGTGTCTCGCGCGACAGCTTCGTAATAAATAACGTCCTCTAAGTTCTCGCGTTTCCGCTTGATAACACGGAAAGATTTACTATTCTTTTTTAGGCTAAGCAGGGTACTGTCATAGTAAGAGCCGGCTAAACTGTATTCGGAATAATCAAAGTTAAGATCCGCTAGTATCCGATAATTAAGAGCTGTCAAATGGGTGTCTTTTGAATCTGTTCGCAACGATTTATTATAATAAGCAACTCCCAAAGAGTCTTTGTTATTCTTAATGTGATAGTTGGCTATTTGATGGTATATTTTATCTAAAAAAGGTCTGTTTTCTCTATTCGTTTCTAAGGACTCTAAGAACAGTTCCAAAGTGAGTTTGTCCCCATTTATAAAATCAAAGTTTTTGATTTTTTCTAAATGAGCGCTTATCATATAAATTCTGGGCGTTTTACGCTTAAGCGATATCACTTTATCAAATGCGATATTTGCGCTGTCCTTAACGCCTAAGAAGTTATAAAGCTGACCTTCTATAAACCGAAGTCTCCCAAGTTCCTCGTTATTTTTAGTAAGTTCTGATGCTAATTGAAGTTGGGTTATTGCACTGTCAATAGCTTTTGTTGTTATATATGCTTGTGCCAAAGCAGAGGCTGCAGCGACCTTGTCTTTATCTGAAAGTTTATTTAATCCTATCAACTCCTTTAGGTTCTCAATGGCTAACCCTTCATTTTCTAAACGTAAATTGGTTTTTGCACGCCATATTTTTGCCAAGTTGACATTACTACTTGCAGGATATTTAAACAAAATATAATTAAATGCTTCAAGGGCAGGGATGAACCTATTATCAAAATACCGGGCCTTTCCAAGAAGAATATATGATTCATCTATTTGCGGGTTTTTTTCTTTCCCTCTGATGTTCATGCCATGCGTTTGTATGGCTTTAACTGCTTTGTCTTCAGCTCTTTCAAAATTGGGATTTTGAGCTTTATCGCCCAATACAATTTCATCTGTTACTTGCAAACGTTCAATTGGTAATATCTCCCAATAGTTATCTGTATAGGCTGTGTTGATCTCTGTTTTCCCAGACTCTAAGGCGATCTCGCCGTTGTAAAGAATATTGTATTTGGTGTTTAAAGAATGCCAAGAACGGTTTATGAATTTGTCTTTTTTACGCGAACACCCTGTCACAGCAAAAAAGGTGAGGGCTCCAAATAGTATAAAATTATAAACGTTTTTCAAAAGTGAGGTCTTAAGTTATCCTTAAACTAAAATATAGCATATTATAGTATGTCGTTGCGTAAAAATAATCATCTTTTTGCATAAAACTAACAAAAAACCCGGTTTTACATTAATTTTAAAATAAACTAAAAGCTAATTTTAGGGAACTCTTAACAGGAATTTAGATTAAATCTTTCTTATTTTTGTAAAAAAATTTTATGGCTCAATTTCATACTCTTAAAATTCAATCTATTGTTAGGCAAACCGAAAAAGCGGTTAGCATTACCTTTGATGTGCCTACTAATTTGAGCGCTGAATTTAATTTTAAGGCTGGGCAGTACATCACTTTGAAAGCTGTGATTAACGAGACAGAGATTCGAAGAGATTACTCATTAAGCTCAAGTCCAAAAAGTGGTGACTTAACAGTTACAATCAAAGAAATTGAGGGGGGTGTTTTTTCAACGTATGCAAATAAGAGCTTAAACATTGGGGATAGCTTAGAGGTTGGAATGCCTAATGGACGTTTTATTTACGAGTCACAATCAGAAGATATAAAATCTATTGTTGCTTTTGCTGCAGGAAGTGGGATCACGCCAATAATGAGTATTGCCAGAACGGTTTTAGAAACGGGCAATGATAACGTTGTTTTGATCTACGGAAATAAAAGCCCTGAAAAGACCATTTTTTACAAAGAAATTTTAGAGTTACAATCAGCGTACTTAAATCGTTTTAAAGTGCAGTTTGTTTACAGTGAGTCTAATAATGACGGTGCGTTATTTGGACGTATTGATGTTAGTAACATAAATTATGTTATCAAAAATACAGTCCAGCTTGAGCCTTCACAGTTGTTTTATTTGTGTGGCCCGGAAGAGATGATAAAAACAACAACCGCTATTTTGTCCGAAAAAGGAATACGCGAAGAGCGAATTCTTTTTGAGCTTTTTACAGCTTCTAACGTAGTGCCAGAAAATAAGTCTATCAACAAAGGAGAGTCAGAGATTACCATGCTTGTCGACGACGAAGAAACAACCCTTATGATGCCACAAAATCAAACAATTTTGGAAGCAGCTCTTGCTAATGATATAGATGCGCCTTACTCCTGTCAAGGGGGGGTGTGTAGTAGTTGTATTTGTAGGGTTACAGAAGGATCTGCCAAGATGCGACAAAACAATATATTGACAGACAATGAAGTGGCTGAGGGGTTAGTTTTAAGCTGTCAAGCAGAGCCAGCTTCATCCTTATTAAAAGTCGATTTCGACGATATTTAAAGATTGTTGTTAACTGCTTCTAAAACGCTTTTTACTGGAATTGTTTCTATTGCTAATTCATAACCTTCAGGAAAGCTATTTCCATAAATAGAGGTTGGAATTTTAGGGTATTTGACCCGGTCGGATAACACGTTGTTTGTGACATCCTGATTAAAAGGAGCAAAACCAGCATGTGGATGAGTTACCCCCCAAAGCGTCACTACTTTTACCCCCAACATAGCAGCCATATGGCCATTACTTGAGTCCATAGACAACATAACCTTTAAGTTTGATATGATATCGAGTTCGTGATCTAAACTGAATTTACCCGCAACTGAAAACACATTTGTATACTTAGACGCTAGTTTTTGAAGTTGCAGAGACTCTTCTGCCCCTCCACCAAAAAGTAAAATTATATGTTTTCTTTGAAGCTCAGAAATCACTTTGTCCATCTTTAATATTGGATATGTTTTAGATGCATAGGCGGCAAAGGGTGCAACCCCAATTACCGCACTAGAAAACCTCTCAAGTACACTTAAGATGCTGTTGGCTAGTTTTTTTGGTGCTCTAAACGAGGGCGTATTCAACTTAAAACTGAAGCCTAAGCTCCTAAATACGTCTGCATACCTTTCTGGAGTTGAGCGCAAAGGACTAAAGTTGACACCTTCAGTAAGTGCTCTTTTTTGTGAACGCCCCTTGTTAATTTGATTAAATTTAATTCCAAACAAAAAGTACTTTAAAACATGTGTTCTTAATACGTTGTGAAGATCGGCGACTGCATTTATGTTGAGTTTCCGTATTTGTTTTGACAGCTTATATAGCCCAAAAAACCCTGTGTGTAACTCCTTAAAGTCGGCCAACATAACAGTCGCTGTTTTCACATCTCTAAAAAGAGGTGCAAACTGTTTCTTAGTTAAAACTGTGAGCTTTACCTTTGGATTGGATTGAGCGAAAGCTAAAAGTACTGGTACGGTCATTGCCACATCTCCCATGGAAGAAAGCCTGATGACTAATATGTGTTTAATGTCCGCCACAGCTGTAAAATAAGTTATTTAGTTCCTCTTAACACTGGATTTAGTTCGTCATCGTTGTACATCTTCATTTGCTTATAAACCTTCATGTATTTATGTCCGCTGCTAATATCCTCAAGTAAATCGTCAATGGCAGAAGATAAATCTGTTCGCTGCTCTAAAAGAGTGTTCAACTTAGTTAGACAATTTTTCTGATGAGATTCTGACGCATCTTCACGAACCGTTTCAAGTTGCATATGAAAAATCTTTAGCGCTAATATTGACAGGCGGTCAATAGCCCATGCTGGACTTTCAGAGTTAATTTTTGCCCCAGGAGTAGGCTGTATATCCTTGTAAGTGTTTAAAAAATAACTATCTATAAACTCTACAGTATCTGTTCGGTCTTGATTTGAAGCGTCTATCATGCGCTTTAATTTTAATGCTCCTACAGGATCAATGTTTGGATCTCTTATAATGTCTTCGTAAGCCCATTGCACAGTATCAATCCAGCACTTTCTAAAAAGCAAGTGCGCGATTAAATCCTGATCTTTATCGTATTTGTTTTGAAAGGGCTGGTCTACTGAATTTAAGACTTTGTAAGAGGTAATGACCTCTTGGAAAATGGAATTGGCTTTACTTGAAAACATACTATTAAGATTTATCTGACAAATATAAGGGGAATTATTTAGTTTGATTAATGTGCTAGGAGATATTAAATGGTATTTGAAGCGCTGTCACTATAAATAAAGACACTATAATAAGATCGTTCATCCAGCGAAACTTTGTAGTTTCAGAAAAATTAGCCATTAGAATAGCTAATGGAGCCACTACAAAAACATACAACTCATTACTTTCTGTGTGGCTACACAAAAAAGCCCAAAAACTTATTACGATAATAAAAATAAGCAATACGAGGCTAGGTCTATTGAGTCTGTTTTTTAAAAAGCCAGACAAAAAGTAATTTATAATCCCAAAAAGAATGACGATTGTAATAAAAAGACTAAATCCTGTGTGTTTTTTTAAAATGAAATCCTGTACTTCAAAACTAAGACTGGGTAAATATTGATAAATATTCGGGAGCTGATCATGAACCACAAAACTAAAGGAGACCCAAAGAGTAACGAAAGCAAAAATTCCGAATAAGGGAATTAGTATGTTTTTTATTTCAAAAACAGAGTACAAAGCAAGACCTATTATTAGAGGCGCAAAGAAGAAAATTGAAAACGAGTCAAATAGCGTCGCAAGACAAATCCAAAGGGTAGCGTCTAATATCTTTTTTTTAATGTTGACTTTGTTTTTTAAACTTACTATTCTTCGAAGGGAAAGAAGTATGAAAAGATTAGCGGTTAACGTAGGCGTATAGTCTAATATTTGTGGAAACACTCCAACAAATAAACAAAAGAAAAGAGCGGCAAAGCTATTGTTTTGAGTAAGATTATTTTTGGTGACTATAAAAATCAGGGCAAAAAAAGAGGCTATCACCACAAGAAGGCACGCACCTTCATTTAAATAATTTGAGAGGGTACTCTCAAAATCACTCACAAAAATCCGTTGATGAAAAAACAAAGACATCAGTACAATTGAAAAAATTATATAGTGAATTGGTTTAGATGTCTTAAAAAAGCTTGTAATCATATAAAGTGTTGACTATATTTGCAAGGTAAATATAAGGTTATTATAAAACTGTTGAGACTGTTTTAAACATACTTAAATTATTTTCCGCATTTAATAACCCTAATAACAATAAATTAAAGACCTATGAAAGACTTATTTAATTCCATCCAAGAGCTTTGCGAAAACATATTGTTTGTCCCTTTTAACGAACTAAGAGAGATAGAGTTAACAAACTGGTGGGCTGCTAACGTAGCTACATGGGTTTTTATGGGCATTGGAGTGATTGCCTTTGTTTACTGGATGTTGCAATTAAAGTCTTTTAGTGACAATAATGAAGAAGACAAAAGCATTTCCTCACATTCATATCTATAAATCGAAGCCGATATCCTTTCGATAATTCATCGCGTCAAATTTAATTTTGTCTATTGACTTATACGATGTTTCTAGAGCAGAACGAAAGTCATCCCCAAGCGATGTGACTGTCAAGACGCGACCTCCAGACGTCATTATCCTTCCGTCTACATTTGTTGCGCCTGCATGAAAGACTATTGAATCCTTAACATCCTCTATTCCTGTTATTTCTTTGCCTTTATCATAAGCTTCAGGATAGCCTCCAGAAACCAGCATGACGGTTACGGCTGTTTTCGGGTCAATTTCAATTTCAATCTCATTTAAACTTTCGTTATCGATAGCTTGGAAAATTTCTACGAGATCTGTTTTTAGCCTTGGCAACACAGCTTCTGTTTCAGGATCTCCCATTCGAACGTTATATTCAATAACCATGGGCTCATTATCAACGACAATCAGTCCTATGAAAATAAACCCTTTATAGGGAAGGTTATCTTTTATAAGACCCTCCACTGTTGGTTTTACAATTCTATTTTCAATCTTAGTTAATAAGTTCGAGTCTGCGAAGGGAACTGGTGAAATAGCACCCATACCTCCTGTATTTAAGCCAGTGTCTCCTTCTCCTATTTGCTTATAGTCTTTGGCCGTTGGAAGTAGCTTATAATGCTTCCCATCAGTTAAAACAAAACAACTTAGCTCTATTCCATCTAAAAACTCTTCGATAACTACTTTAGTACTTGCGACTCCAAATTTAGAGTCAACTAACATGCTTTTAAGCTCTTGTTTGGCTTTCTCTAGTTCTGTTAGGATTAACACACCCTTTCCAGCTGCTAGGCCGTCGGCTTTAAGCACATAGGGAGGTTTTAGGGTTTCCAGAAACGTATAGCCCTCATTTACGGTCTCTTTTGTGAAGCTTTCGTAGGCTGCTGTTGGAATTTGGTGGCGATATAAAAATTCTTTAGCAAATTCCTTACTACCCTCTAGCTGAGCTGCTGCTTTTTGAGGTCCAATAACCGCCACATGTTGTAACTCGATGTCTTGTAAGAAAAAATCATAAATACCGTTAACCAAAGGGTCTTCAGGGCCAACTACCACCATGGTAATCGAATGAGTTAAAACTTGTTCCTTAATACCTTCAAAGTCTACAACAGAAACATTAAGATTCGTTGCTAGTGAAGACGTTCCCGAATTTCCTGGGGCAACAAAAAGCTGCTTACACAAAGGGCTTTGAGAAATTCTCCAAGCGAATGTGTGCTCTCTACCTCCAGCACCTAGTATTAAAATATTCATGATATTATTTTGAATTAATATGCTTTTTCTTCGCCTTTTAAAGAATTAAAAATCGTTTGGAAAATAATTTTTATATCCAAGAAAAAGGACCAGTTTTCAATATAAAAAACATCGTGCTTGACACGTCCGATTATATCTTTATCATTTTCGACTTCACCCCTAAACCCACTAACTTGTGCCAATCCAGTGATGCCAGGCTTTACAAAATGACGAACCATAAATTTATCTATTTTTTTTGCATACATGTCTGTATGACTTAGCATGTGAGGTCTTGGTCCAACCACAGACATGTCTCCTAAAAAAACATTTAAGAACTGTGGCATTTCGTCAATGCTTGTTTTCCGAAGAAACTTCCCCATAGTTGTTATACGGCTATCACCACGGGTGACCTGAATATGATCTGCTGTTGGGTTTAAAACCATAGATCTAAACTTAAAACAGTTAAAAGACTTGTAGTTGTGTCCGTTTCTAAACTGAGTAAAAAACACAGGGCCTCTGGACTCAAGTTTAATTAATAACGCCAAAACTGGTGTAAGCCACGAGAGTACGAACAAGATTATAATTGACGAAAAAGCAATATCAAATGTGCGCTTTAACAACAGACTAAAGGGGTCATCTAAAGGGATGGTTCTAAACGTTAGGACAGGAATGATTCCATAATAATCATGTTTTAGTTTTTTTGACAAGACCTCAACATTATCTGGAATAAACTTTACAGTCTTGAGATTATTGTCTGCAAAAGTCACTATCTCTAAAAGATCTTTGTTTTTAAGCTCAGAAATAGAACAGTAAATTTCATCAATCTCGTCCTCGATGATATGGTCGCATATAGACTTTAAATCCAGTTTACTTCTGTCTTTAAAGCATATCGTTTTCTTGTTTATAAACCCTAAATGGGGCGTAGCTTTAAAAAAATCTTCTAGTAAAACCGCTTGTTTACTAGCTCCAAGAATGACCGTGTTTCTTATGTTTCCCTTGAAATATGTTCGGTATTTCTTAAGTAAAAAGAATATTCCATATTTAAAAAATGAAATGATTAATGAGACTGATAGTATATATTTTACAATGATTATTGGGTCAAGCTCTAGCTTCAAATTAAGCCCTGAATAGGCAAACATTAGTAAAGTAAAAAGTAGCGTTTGTATAACAAGCAAGTTAAAAACTCTCGTGCTGTATGAAAACCTATAAACTACATAAAACTGTGATGCTAACGCCGTAATTGTCCACCCGAAAGAGATTAACAATACAAAGTTTACGGATGGAACTTCTTTGAAAAAATAAAAAAGCGCAAAACCGTTTATAACCATAAGGTCAGCAACATAAGAAATGGGTCTTATGAAACCTGAATATCGTCCTTGTTTAAATAAACTCACTTAATTTTTTATATGTTTAGAGAAATCTTTGTGCTCTGTTTTATGTAATTTTTCTGTTGGTAAATTTTTGAAATAATCATACGTTATTTTCATCCCATGAGCCCTACTTGTTTCAGGCTGCCAATTTAACTCTTTTTTTGCCAATGAAATGTCTGGCTGCCTTTTTAATGGATCCCCTTCGGGCAAAGGTTTAAAGCTAATTTTATGATCGGAGTTTGTAAGTTGTAAAATCTCATGTGCAAAATTAATTATTGTAATTTCATCTGGATTTCCAAGGTTAACTGGAAGAGAGTAATCGCTAAATAATAGTTTATAAATTCCATTCACTAAATCATCAACATAACAAAATGAACGAGTTTGGGACCCTTTTCCAAAAACAGTTAGATCTTCTCCTCTTAATGCCTGGCCCATAAAAGCAGGTATAACACGACCGTCATTAAGTCTCATTCGAGGTCCATAAGTATTAAATATCCGTGCTATTCGGGTTTCCACTCCATGAAAACGCTGATAGGCCATCGTTATTGCCTCTTGAAAGCGCTTGGCTTCATCGTAAACGCCTCTTGGTCCAATTGAGTTAACGTTCCCGTAATAGTCTTCAGACTGGGGGTGCACTAGGGGGTCGCCGTAAATTTCAGAAGTCGACGCAATAAGTATACGTGCTTTTTTGGCTTTTGCCAAGCCTAACAAGTTATGTGTTCCCAAAGAGCCTACTTTAAGGGTCTGAATAGGTATTTTAAGATAGTCAATGGGACTAGCTGGTGAGGCAAAGTGTAAAATGTAATCAATGGACTCTTCAATATCTATGTGAGCCGTCACATCATGATCTATTAAATGAAAATTGAGGTGGTTTAACAAATGCAGAATATTATCCTTGTCACCAGTTATAAAGTTATCTATGCCTAAGACCCTGTAACCCTCGTTTACGAAGCGGTCAGATAGATGGGATCCTAAAAAGCCTGCGGCTCCAGAGATAAGAATTGTTTTTGACATAGATTATTTGATTGCCATACAAAGGTATAAAATATTCCCTTATCGCAGATTTGAAATACTATATATCTCTAAATAGATTCTATTTTTTTAATCATGTTATTAAGAACTTTTTCTTTAGAAAAATGTTCAAGAACATAGCGCCTAGCGTTCTTACCCATTTCTTCCATTCTGATCCTTTGACCGCTTAGTTCGTCTAATTGAATAACAACATCATGTGAGTACTTATCAAAAAACAATCCAACATCAATTGACTTAAAAATGCTGTTTACTTCAGAATCTTTATGCCCTATTATAAGCGATGGCCTGCTGCTTGCCATCATGCCTAATACTTTTGAAGGCATTACAGTGTCTAAAAACTCAGGTCTTTGAAATAACAAATGAATGTCAGCAGAACAAAGTAAGTTTGACAATTCAATATATGGAACTGGCGGGTAGTGCTTAACATTTGAAAAACACATTGTTCTTTCAACTACCCACTCCTTTTTTGCGCCATCTCCAACAACTATAACTTCATATACATTTGGGTCGATACCGTTACAAAACTCAATAAAACTTTGCCAGTCTTGCTTTTTTCCAATGTTTCCTGAATACAACAATACTAACTTATCAGACTGGTTATACAAGTGCGGCTTTGCTGTTACGGGATTGATTGTGTTTGGATCTACCCAGTTTGGTAAATAGAAACTGGGAACCTTCGATTTATGAGATAATTTATCAATCATAGAATGACTTATCGTACTTAGAACATTAGCCTTGCTAAACAACCATGACTCAAGTCTAAATAACAATGAGAAAGCAAAGCTTACTTGATCACTGCCTGATGAGTGAAGTGCTGCATCAAATTCAAAGTCCTGAATATGAATCCAAAGTTTTGAGTTAAAACGTTTTTTTTGAATCCAACCTAAAAGTGAAGATGCCGTAAAAGGTATAACTGCAATAACTAAATCACATTCCTTGATTTTGAATAAATTAAAAAATGATCCAATCGTAAAATCAATTATATGAAGTATACGCTTAAAGAACGAAGGGTTTTTAGGAACGTATTGCTTATACCTTAAAAGTTTAATTGACCCGCTGTGTTCTTGAAAAAACCATGGTTTACTCTTATAATATTTACTAATTTCCCATTGTGGATAATAAGGAAATGCAGTAACTACCGTGACTCTGTGTCCATTAGACTCGAGATATTTTACCCATTGAGTTGAATAAAGTCCTATGGCTGAATCTTCTGGGGCAAAGTTTAAACTAATAAAAGTAATATTCATCTGTTGTACTAGTTATTAATCCTGTCTTTGATGGGTTTAGCAGGACTCCCAATACAAATTTTATTTGAAGGCAAGCTTTTAAAAACTGAACTTCGTGCCCCCACTACCGTTCCGTTGCCAATAGAAACGGAGGGTGCTACATAAACATCCGTAGCTAACCAGCATTGAGAACCTATCGTAATCTTTTTCGAATAAATATCAAAGTTATTTGAGGCGTAGTCATGACTGCCAGTGCACAAATAACTTCTCTGAGAAATTACAGTATTGGACCCTATTTCAATGTCACCCAGCGAATAAAGAACAACATCATCTCCAATCCAACTGTAATCGCCAATTTCAACTTTCCATGGATATGTAATTTGAGCGGAAGGTCTGATAATTACATCTCTTCCAATTTTTGCACCAAAACTTCTAAGTAAAAAACGACGCCATCCATACATTATTTGAGGAGACGGTTTAAACAAAACAGCGTAAACTAACCACCAAAGCTGTACCTTCAAAACTGAGCGACCTCTAAACCCTGTAGGATTACTGTACTTGTTAAGTTCTTGAATATTCATTTATTGGATTAGTAGTTTTATTAGCATAACGAAATCAAACACTAATTTGTTGCGTTGTGAAATGCAATATTATATAAATAAAAACATTTATACGAATAATCTTATTATTGATTTAAAAGTTTAATTTGCCAGATTACATGATTACAAAAAATTTATGATGGTTTCCGTTTATACGTAGGCTACTGAGCTATAATAACTCTAAAACTACTATGATTTCAATAATTCCATCAGTAGACAGTCCTTTTAAGTTGAAAACAACGCCATCCATAAATAATTTGAAGAGATGGCTTAAACAAAATAGTGAAAACTAACCGCCCTAGCTGAACAGTCAAAGCTGAGCGGACTAAAATCATATAAGGATTAGTGTAATTATTTAGCTTTTGACTATTATTTATTCTTGTTTAATTTTTGGTGTGCGAATGAAAAAAAATAAATTAAAAAATATAGCAGACATAATAATTCCATTTTGCCGCTCTAAAAGGCTTTCAAACATAAAACATAAAAATATATAAATAAAAACATTAAGTCCAACGATATCATTATTCCTTTTTAAAGTTATTAGCATATACGTTAAAACAATTAAGAATCCTACTATGCCAAAAAAGCCAGAAGAAAGTGTTAATTGTAAGTACTGATTATGGGCGTTGTAATATGCCGGAGCATTATAGTTAACACGTTGTGTTAATTGCTCATATCCGTCATTAATTAATTGACCATTAATACTCTGCTGTACATCACCTAGCCCATATCCCGTTATGGGAGCTTCTAAAATAAGCCTAACACTCGAACGCCAAACAATGCTTCTGATACCTGAAGACGAGGTTGTATTATAAATAAAGTCCCCAACATCTAGTAGCTCACTAAACCTTTCTAAAATAAAATTATTAAACAAAAGTACACATAAAGTAACCGTACTAAAAGTAATCAATACCAATCTTAAACTTGTTTTATTTAAAAACAAGTTAGAGCTGTAAATAAAAGTAAATAAAAGCACCAAAACCAAACTTATAATATTTCCTTTTCTAGATAAAAACAAAAGAGTAAATAAAAAAACAATAAAAAAAACATATTTTAAGCTTGTTTTTAATGTTGATTGTGTTAATAAAATCATGGACACCCCTAAGTACAATGAGATATAAATAGGATGTTCCTCATATCCCCAAAACTTATCTCTTAAATACGAGAAAATATACGGCAATTCACTTGAATCTAATGATAAAGAATAGCCTATAACTAGTAAACAAAAAACAAAACAAGAACTAATAAATGTGTTGACAAATATGCTTTTAAATCTTATAAAATTAACGCTTGGAACTGCCGAAAAAGCAATTGGCATGAGTAGAAAAGGGGACAGTCTTAGTAGTAACTCTACTGCCTTATCAATATCTGAGGATTGAAAAAAACCTAAAGCAAAAAGCCCAAAAAGAGAGCAACTAAAGACAACCTTTTTCCATTCAATATAAGAAGTCTTGGCGTTTGACAAACAACATATAGACGTCAAGCAAAGAGGTACTAACAAATAAGGCTTTATTACAAATGGCGCCAAGGGAAACAACCCTAGTATAATAAAGGAAAGGTAATATGCTAAATCCGTTTTGTATTTCAACTTTAATGGTCTTTAATTGTTCTAAAATTACGGTTATTTATTACTGATAATGACTTCATTATTTTCAAAATCCCGCTTATAAATGCTTCTTCCGTATATAGTTCACGAGCTTGTTTGAGATTAAATAAGCTCGTTTGTTCTAGCCAGCTAAAGGATGTTGACAAAAACATTATTTGACTAACAATACTATTAACATCTCTCTTTTCTACAAAAAGTGCATTTTGATCACTACATACATCCGGAATTCCAGCATGTTTTGTTGTAACAATAACATTTCCAAAACCCATAGCTTCTAAAATTGATATTGGTTGCCCCTCCATTGGGTAGTATGTTGGTAAACAAAATACATTTCCCCAACTTAGCAACTTTGTTTTTTCTGAATTTTGGACTACTCCTATATATTCAACATTGTTCATTTTTTCCATTCTAGAAAGAAGCCTCTGTTGGTCAGAAGGTATGTGTCCTGCAAATCTAGCTTGAAAATTAATGTTCTTTTGGTTTAAAATATCAAGGGCGTCTAATAACTCTAAAACCCCTTTTTCTTCCATTAAGTTACTTAGGAAAATGAGACGTAAGGATTTAAATGTTTTTTGCTCAATAATTTCATTTACAGGGACAATTAAGGAATCTTGAATGAAATTATGTTGGATGAAAATTTTGTTTTCTGGCAAAAAATCCGCTAGTAGAGGCTTGAGAGATTTAGAGAGTACAATTCCTCCGCTATAGGATGATAATATTGATTTTGAGATTTTCTTCTTGAGACCACTCATTAGTTCATAAGAGGTTTTTAAATAACCTCCTTTGACATGGACAATCGTTGTTTTATTAAGTGCTCTTGCGCAAAGAATAAATGGCGCATATTTAAGGATCCCAAAAAATGTTTGTCCAGTCGTGCAATAAATCACATCCGATTGGAAAACCTTAAAAAAGCTCAGATAGGTTTTTAAAAAAGAAAGTTTCCTGAAGCTCCATCCCCCTATATTTGAGTCAATAACACTGCCAGACGCTGTATTTATAACTTTTACTTTGTAACCTTTTGATAGCAACCCATTAGTTAAAACCATATTAGACAAACTGACGCCATATATAGGGAAAGGGAAAGGGCCAATTATAAGTATTTTCATAATTTAAATTTAATTTTAGATAATAAGCGTAATAGAATTGAAAAAATTAGAGCATAGTAAATATATCTTGTTGCTGACCTCAAGTTATATTCAAAGCTATAGGGAATGAATGCAGTGGTAAGTAAAAATAAAGTAAACCCCGTTAAAAACTTCCTGTTAGAAAGTAAAGAATGAATTACTTTTTCAAAATAAGCAAAAAACACACCTATAAAAAAGTAAAACAGGAATGCTATAAATGGGTACGAAAATATTTCTCCAATAGTTGTGAATGGGGCGTATGGATTGATTCTTAAATTTTTATAAATAGAGTACCAATCTGTTAAAAACCCTGGTGAGGGATTAAGACTTGTTGTTAAATACTGGTAGTTTGGGATGTATTCAATCAGTGTTTTGTGGGTGGCAAAGACACCAAACACAAGCGTGTAATAAATATTAAAAAACGTATTTTCTATAATTGCATATGGGTCTGTAAAGGGTAGAGATAAATAAGGCCCTAAACCATGAAGCTCACTGAACCGTAAAGATAGATTATATCCAAAAAATAATATAATAAATGGTATCCATATAATTCGAAAAATAAATTTATGAGGTTTTTCAAGATATAAGATATAAATAACAAACAGATATACCAAAAGGAAAATAGTCGCCATCCGTGAGCCAAAACCTAAGCACAAAATTGTCACAAAAAAGGCTATTAATAATGACAGTATAATTCTTTGTTTGTATAAGACTCCTCCTAAAAAAATAAGAAAGAGAAGACTATACTCCATAATCATAACTCCAAACTTATTATAATCTGTAGTATAACTCTCTCTTAAAAATATTTCCTTACCGTATAAGCTCGACACTAATATAATATTCAGTAAAATAATAAGTAATGAAACAAGCTCTAAAAAAAAAGTGTTAATTTTAGGAAGATTAAAGTTAAACTCAAAAGGAATGTTTTTATGAATTTTGAATGTGTATTTGTAAAACAAGGCACCAACAGTAAAATAAATTAACATCCTGACAAAGACATCAATGGAAGTCCATAGCTCTGCGTTTGTTAAGTTGTCAAGTTTTGCAATATTAAACTTCCATTCATTAGGCATGTTATAATGATACAATATAGTTATTAGGATTGAAGCAATAAAAAAACCGTAAAAAAGCACAAGAGGGGAGAAAAAACTAAATATAGTTCTTTTCCTTATTAAGATTAACCCTAAAAGCAACAGAGCCCAGATCATAAAAATGATGTTTTTATACCTAATTTATACTTTACTATTTGAGATGCTACTAATTGAAAAGACACGTTTCCAGCTGCAAAACCTATAGCCATTCCAATGGCTCCAAAAAACAAAGACAGCAAAACTCCGGCTGCTAAAGATGTTGTTATAATTATAAAATAGGGCTTAACAAAGTGGGGGGCTAACCCGCACATTTCTAAAACATTATCTGCCTGTCCAAAAAAAGAAGCGATCAAATATCCTAATGAAATTATTAAAAGAGTAGTGTATGAGTCGACAAAATCAGGACCAAAAAGAAATAATAAGTTACTGCCAAATAACACAATTAAAATAAACATTAAGCTTGAAAAAAGGAATCCTAACCTAGTTGATTTTCTGATTTGTATATTTAAAACCTTATGAATTTCTGTGTTTTTTGCGAAAATAGAGGCATACGTTGACTTTAAGGCCTCAATAACTATCATTAATAACATTGCTATTTTTAATGAGACGTCATACTCTGCCACTTCTGCAGGCGAACATATCAAAGACAGAAAAAATCGATCACCCCATAAAAATAAAACTGTTATATAAGACTTTATCATTAAAGCTCTGTTGTACTTGAAAAAACTCGCAGGGACAAGCTTAGATTTATTTTTGCTTTGTACAAATACTTGTTTTTTCCAATATATTGAAAGAATTAAAAGAAAGAAGACTGATAATAGATGTGAAAGATATATTATAAAATACGACCGAAAAGAAAAGCCGTAAAACAGAATTACAAAAAAACATAAGCTTAATAATATTCGCCCTGCTATATTTAAAAATGCAAAACGGGAAATCTTGGACACCCCTCTTAATTTTCCAGAGTTCATTAAAATAGCTACATAAAATGGCGCAGAAATAACAAATAATACTAAAGCAAGCCATGAGTCAAAATTGTCTCTAAATAAATATAAAAAAGTGCTTATGGTAATGGCGATTATAAAAGAAAGTGAAAACACTTTTAACTCTACAGTCTCAACCCAATTTGGAACTTCACGGTCTTTAAATTTAGAGAAGACCTTTACAAAATGAACATCAACGCCAAACTTAGTCAATACACTAAGCATCATAAACAGTGAAAGTCCAAAAACAAAAAAACCATAATCCTCTTTTGAGAATAAAGTTATAATAAGAATAGAAAAAAAATAGTTAGAAATTACTGAGACACCCCTAATTAGGACATAATAAAATGACTTTCGTTGGTTTTTATCCTTTAACAAGTCTATAATCGCGTTTATGCGCTTTTTTGTTAGCATTGTTTTTTATACCAGTTATAAATTTCTGAAACACCTTCTTCAATTTCTACACGATGTGTCCATCCCATTGAATTTATCTTGGTCGTATCTGTAAGCTTTACCATAGTCCCGTCAGGCTTGTCGGCATTGAAAAATAAAACGCCTTCAAACCCAACTCTTTTTTTAATCATTTCTGCTAATTCCTTAATAGAAATATCTTTACTACTACCAATATTTATATGAGTGTTCCTAACCTCTTTTTCTTTAGCATTGTAAGTGTCGGAGAAGTTTCTGTTCTGCATTAAAAAAACACAGGCGTCCGCCATATCTTCACTCCATAAAAATTCGCGTCTTGGAGTGCCTGTTCCCCATATTTCAACACTGTTAGCAGAAACCCCAAAACGGCTCAAATATGCTTTGGCTTCTTCAATATTATCCAACTTTAAATCTTTAACAACCGCTTCAAATTTAGATTCGGAAAGTAATTTTGCTAAATGTATTTTTCGAATAAGCGCAGGCAATACATGTGATGTTTCAAGGTCAAAATTGTCATTTGGACCATATAGGTTAGTAGGCATTACAGAAATGAAATTAGTTCCGTATTGCAAATTATAGCTTTCACACATTTTAATTCCTGCGATTTTAGCAATCGCATAGGGCTCATTTGTATACTCTAAAGCGTCTGTTAGTAAATAATCCTCTTTCATGGGTTGGGGACAATGTTTAGGATAAATACAAGTGCTACCTAAAAACAATAGTTTTTTAACCCCTTGAACGTGGCTTTGATGAATTACGTTGTTTTGAATCATCATGTTTTCATAAATGAAAGATCCTCTGTAAGAGTTGTTGGCTTCTATCCCACCAACTTTAGCTGCGGCTAAAATGACATATTCCGGTCGGTTAAATTTAAAAAATTCTTGTACCGCTTCTTGGTTAGTTAAGTCTAATTCACTGTGTGTTTTGGTCACTATATTTAGATAACCTTTTGATTCTAAGTCTTTAACAATAGCACTTCCAACTAGCCCACGGTGGCCTGCCACATATATTTTAGAATTTATATCCATATACTATTCAAAATAATTTTTAACTGTATAGCCGCCATCCTTTAAATATTGTTGTTTCTCCATTAACTTCAAATCGCTACTCATCATATCGTCAACTAAGTATTTGAGATCATATTCTGGAACCCACCCTAGTTTTTCTTTCGCTTTAGTAGCATCTCCTATCAGTAAATCAACCTCTGTGGGTCTAAAATATTTAGGGTCTACAGAAACAACTTCTTTTCCAATTTCTAGTGAGTAGGCTTCATTGTTAGAAGATTTTATATAGCCCTTCTCTTCTTCTCCCTTGCCCTTAAATTCCAGATCTACTCCAATATGGCTAAAACACATTTTAATAAAGTCTCTTACGCTCGTAGTCTTTCCTGTGGCAATCACCCAGTCTTCAGCATCTTTAGCTTGCAGTATCATCCACATCATTCTAACATAGTCTTTGGCGTGGCCCCAGTCTCTTTGAGCGTCTAAATTTCCTAGGTAGACTTTGTCTTGGAGCCCTAAAGCAATTTTTGAAGTTGCTCTTGTTATTTTTCTAGTTACAAATGTCTCACCTCTAACAGGTGACTCGTGATTAAATAAAATTCCGTTACAAGCATAAATTCCATAAGCTTCCCTGTAATTAACCGATATCCAATAGGCATACATTTTTGCGACAGCGTACGGGCTTCTGGGATAAAAGGGTGTTTTTTCTGTTTGAGGAACCTCCTGAACCTTTCCATACAACTCTGATGTGGAAGCTTGGTAAATTCGTGTCTTTTTTTCAAGACCTAAGAACCTTATCGCTTCTAAGAGTCTTAAAGTTCCAATGCCATCAGCGTTTGCTGTATATTCCGGCATTTCAAAAGAAACATGTACATGACTCATAGCTGCAAGATTATAAATCTCATCGGGCTGTACTTCTTTTATAATTCTAGTAAGGTTAGTGCTATCTGTTAAATCTCCATAGTGAAGAAAAAAGTTTCTATCTTCAACATGGGGATCTTGGTATAGATGATCTATCCTGGCGGTATTAAATTGAGATGCTCGGCGCTTAAGTCCATGAACTTCATATCCTTTTTTAAGAAGAAACTCACTTAAATAGGCTCCATCTTGCCCTGTCACTCCTGTAATAAGCGCTACTTTACTTCTTGTCATTTTTTATAAATTAAAATTTACTTTTTTTAAACTATCAACCCAATAATCGGAGTTTATGTTAAACGTTTTTTTTCCTTTTTTAGTATCTAAGACGCTGTATTTTGGGCGATTCGCCAATGAGGCATATGCACTAGATGAAATTGGCCGTAAATCAGCTGAAACGTTACAAATCCTAAAGACTTCTTTAGCAAATCCATACCAACTTGTTTCCCCCGTGTTACTGAAGTGGTATGTCCCATAGTTAGTTGAATTAATCGAAATTATTTCAAGTAAAAAATCCGCCAGATCATGTGCATTTGTGGGTGAACCAATTTGGTCACTGACGACTTTAATCTCTTTTTGCGTATCCGCTAATCTTAGTATCGTTTTTACAAAATTTGACCCAAACTCAGAATACATCCACGAAGTCCGAATAATAAAATAGCTGCTTAACCTTTCCATAATATTTTTCTCTCCTTGTAATTTACTTGCTCCATAAACACTTGAGGGATTTGGTACATCTGTCTCTTTGTAAGGCCTAGTGTTTGAGCCATCAAACACAAAATCTGTTGAAATATGTACTAGTTTTATGTTAAACTCTTTGCATAGTTTTGCCAATTTCTCTGCACCTTCTGAATTCACTTGATAAGCTTTGTCTTTGTTTTTCTCCGCTAAATCTACATTGGTATATGCTGCGCAATTTATTAGGAATTCAAAGTCCTTGTTTTTTGATAAATAGACCCGCATTTGAGAGCTATTAGTAATGTCAAATAGTGACGAATCCTCAAAAGAAATATTTAAGTCTGCCCTGCGCTTAGAGGCCATCTTAATACATTTCGCTAACTGGCCTCGACCCCCCGTCACCAACACTTTTACCATAGGTTCGCGATTGAAATGGCTGACAAGCTTGGCAGCTCTAAGTCTTTGTTAGAGACTTTGATTTGGTCTTGTTCTAATTTCCAGTCAATCCCTAAGTCTCTATCGTTATATAAAACCCCTCCCTCTGAGTCTTTATTGTAAAAGTTATCACATTTATAAGATATATGGGCGTTATCGCTCAGCACAACAAATCCATGTGCAAAGCCTCGGGGTACAAATAGTTGTTTCTGATTCGTCTCTGACAACTCAACGGAAAAATGCTTTAAAAAGGTAGGGGATTTTTCTCGGAGATCAACAACGACGTCTAAAACGCTGCCAGAGACAACACGAATCAACTTGGACTGAGCAAAGACTCCTTTTTGAAAATGTAACCCCCTTAAAACGCCTTTAGTTGAAAAAGAAGTGTTATCCTGTACAAAGCATATATCGCAGTTTAGAGCTTTGTTTAGCTGTATTTGATTATAGGTCTCAAGAAAATAGCCCCGACTATCGTTATGAATGGTGGGTAAAAGTATTTTGCAGTCTATCAGTGCAGTGTTGATAATCTCCATCTGGTAATTCTAATTTGAAAGTTTGCTAATTACTGACTTGTGTTCTGAATTTTTCTATGAATCTTGAAAACTCAAGTGCTAATAAAACTGCAAAAGTCAACAATAAAAAAAGAATCCCCATATACAAGTTCAAAGGAAGCTCTAGTCCAAAAAAGTCTTTTGTGTTAGAGGCAGATCCACTATCCTGCTTGTTAGAAATAGTTTCTACAATATACTGTTTATCCAATAAATCTCTTTCTATCTCAATAAGTTTGTCCCTTAGTTCTAAGTCGCTTAAATATAGTTCAAACTCTTTAGTTTTTTCGACCTCACTAGAGCCTTCAAAGGTAATCCCTATCTCGGACGCTTTATTAGCGCTAAGGTCTCGCTCTAAAACTCGTTTATAGGTGTTTTGAAGCGAGTCTGATTTAACTAATGCAAATTCTAAAGCGGTTTTAGTTTGTGTTAATTCCTGAATATCTTTAAGTTGCTCGTTAACAAAAAATGGATTTAAATTAATCGACTCAACTATGCTTGAGAATACAGACTTAAAACTATTTCTAAGTTTAGACTTAATTATAATTTGTTGGTGTTTGTGCGTGTAATCTTCATTGTTTTTTAAAAAGTCTTCATATCCAATTTTTGAAGCGGCCAAGGAATCTAACTTTGTTATATAGTCGTTAAAAGCCACCAGTTTGTCGTTGTCGCTAACCAGTGGCTGGACATCAAAGCTTAATATAGATTCCGCTCTTTGAGTCTCTATACCCAAAACAGATCCTAAAGTCTCATGGTCTCTTTGTCTTACAAGGTCGTTAAAGTAACTAACAGAGTTGTACAAGTTTTCTCCTGTGGGATAATTTTGTACGATGGTCACGGAGGACTCATACTTTGGGGAAGATGTTTCTGTAAAAAAAAGGCCTATTAAAAATCCTAAAGCCACTGCTGAAGACAGGATAATAATACGCTTCTTAACCAAAAATACGAGCCATACAAATGCTAAGAAAATGCTCTTAAAAATAGTGATGAAAAAATTGAAGAAACGATCAAAGGCATTTCCTATAAGCTTAAAAAGCTGCCCTAAATCAACTTCTTCTGAAGTGTTGGGTTTGTTAGAGTTTGTACTCATAATGTGTTAGTTAAAAATCTGTTTTAAAATTTGTTGAGTAATTAAATATGTTGGCTTGACGCCACTAGAACCAAGCCCTCCCGAAGCTAAAGTTCCTCCTGTCTCAAGAGGATTGTCACTTGCATAATAGGCGTATCTAACTTTAACGTCTGGATTAATACTACGGCGGATTTTTGAAGCCGCCTGTATTGCTTTCTGATAATGAACGCCTTCCATTTCTAAGCCAATAACATTCCACGTAGAGTCGTGGAAGAACTTAAGCAAATCCTTGTTTTGAAGAGAAGTCCCCAAAACGGTTACCATAGTCCCTTCAAAAACCTGAAGGTCTTTTGTGTCAAAATCTTTTACGGTTAATTCGTTTTTGAAAGGGTAATTATCTGCAGTGCCTTCAAATATATGAGCAGAGGGAATCATGATATCTCCTTTCGAGCCCTCTAAGATCCCTGCCTTACCCATGACGGAAATAGAATCTACGTTTAGATGCGTTTGGTTTTTCCCTGTTTTAAAGGGCTTCAAAAGCTCGTCTATCGTCTCATAGGCTTGTTCACCAAATGCATAGTCCATTACAATCACAACCGGATCATCAGTTGAAGATTCGCGATTAATTTCTGTATGAGAAAAATCTATTTTAGATGAGTCAAATATTTGTACGTCTATGTTGGTGCCTGAGGTGTCTTTTATAAAAATCATACCCTCTTGCAACGCTATTTGCTTTATTTTATTGCGAAGAGACTCATTTTCTTCCTTGCTCAAAATCTCATAAACTGTAAAAATATCATGCTTAGCACATAGAGACTTTAATGCTTTAGGGGCGTGAAGCGTGTTCATTACGCTGTGCACGTTTGCCGATATAATATGGATCGGTCTGTCTAATAGTTTATGTTTCTTAAGTGTCTCTTTAATAGTGTTTGCCCAAGCCTCTCCGTGTATATGATGTCCTAAGCGCTCTCTAAGTACCGGGCTAAAATTAATTACTCGTTTAGAGTTTTCTATAATCTCACCCATAGCGCGTTTACCTAGCCAATAGATAAGATGTAAAAAATGGTCGGGACGCTTTGCTGTCGAAAATTGATCATATACTTCTAAAATTTCTTCAAAAGTTCTGCCAAGGATATTACCCGTATGAGTAATGGCTAGCTCCTTGTCTTTTTGACTTAACTTTTTCTTAGAAAGTACCGCAGCTTCTAATTTTACCCAGTCTCTAGTTGTAGTACCTTTATCATCAATAATTACTCGCTTAGCAATTTTATGAGACTCTATGAACATGAAGGTTAAGTGTGTCAAAATATCATAAATCTCTGAGCGACCTCTAGTAATCTCAATGTTCATTTGCTCAAAATCGATACGATAACAGTTTCGACGTCTTTTTGAAGGGACAATAACCTCAAAGTGAGAGTTTCCAAACCCTTCGGCACTGGTGAGGTTAATCAATACACATTCTTCAATTCCAATAGGAAGACGATCAATAACATAAAGGAGTCCTTCCAGTTCTGTTTTTTCTCCGGCTATGGAACCATATATTTCTGGTCGTAGTTGCAGTAATGCCTGTCTTAAGGTCTCGCCTGAAACCCCCATTGGCTTATAGAAGCCACGATTAAATAAGTGACGCATAGTCAAGTATAATCGCTCAATAGCATTTGAACTTTCTTGAGCTCGTGTGCGTGTTAAATTTTTAGTTTGGGTTTGTTTCATATGTAAGGCAAATATACAGTAATTAGTCTAAATCGCTTTTGTCAACGCGTCCGCAATTTTTCGATCATTAGACAGACGGGGGGTTTTATTCTGACCTCCTAGCTTACCAATTTGTTTCATATAACTTTGAAATCCAGCCTTGGGCACTGGAGTAATAACTAGTGGTTGTAGCACTTTGCCTACCACAAGGTCTTTATAATAGCTGTTTTGGAGTTGCATAGCAGCGTCTATCTTAGAAGCAAAAGCCTTTAGGTCTGAGGGTGGGTTTTCAAATTCAATAAACCATTCGTGATATGGTAACTCGGTTGAGGGTGCTATTTGTGGCGCAACGGTAAACTCGCTAACGCTAATGTCTGTCGCTTTTAAAGCAGACAAAAGAGCGTGCTCAACTTCTTTTGTTATAACATGTTCCCCAAAAGCGGATATAAAGTGTTTTATTCTGCCGCTTACGATGACCCTAAAAGGGGCTAGACTAGTAAACTGTACAGTGTCTCCAATATTGTAGGCCCAAAGTCCTGCTGTAGTCGAGATAATTATCACGTAATTAACGCCTATTTTAACATCTTTTAATGTGAGTCGTTGATGAGAGGCGTCAAAGAAAGTGTCTGCAGATATAAACTCATAAAACATCCCTGAATCCAACTGAAGAAGCATACCCGTCTCGTTTTGTAGGTCTTGAAACGCAAAAAACCCTTCGCTGGCAGGATATAGCTCAATACTATCAACTTTTCTCCCAATAAGAGTTTCAAACTTGGAGCGGTACGGTTCGTAGTTAACTCCTCCAAAAATAAAGAGATTCAAGTTTTTGAAAATATCGCCTACTTTTTGACCCTTTTGATCTACTAATTTCTCAAAATACATTTGAACCCAAGAAGGAATTCCAGCAATAATAGACATGTCTTCGTGTATTGTCTCCTGAACAATTTTATTTACTTTCGTTTCCCAGTCTTCAATACAGTTAGTCTCCCAAGAGGGTAATCTATTTTTTTGAAGATATTTGGGAACATAATGAGCGACAATCCCTGATAAACGCCCAAGCTGAACTCCATTTTTATCTTCAAGAACAGGGCTGCCTTGTAAAAAAATCATTTTCCTGTCTACAATTTGAGTGTTTCCTGTTTGATGAATGTATAATAAAATAGCGTTTTTGGCCGCCTCAACGTGGCTAGGCATGCTTTCTTTGGTGATCGGAATGTACTTAGCCCCAGATGTAGTTCCGGAAGTTTTAGCAAAGTAAAGAGGTTTACCCTTCCACAAGACATTTGCTTCTCCGGCTACCACTTTATCGACATAAGGCTTGAGTGCTTCATAATCCCGGACAGGGACACGCTTAACAAAGTCTTCGTGAGAATTTATGCTTATAAAATCATGGTCCACCCCAAAACTAGTTGCTGCCGCTTCAGAAATTAACGATTGGAAAACGCGATTTTGGGTCTCAAGCGGGCTTGAAGACCATTTTTGAATTTTCTTATAGGTTCTAGCGGCATATAACTTGGCGAAAAACGCTTTAATTGATGGCATTATAATTAATTTTAAAAGTCAATAAAATTTGTTGGATTGAGAGGGATTCCGTTGCTCCAAAGTTCGAAATGAAGGTGTGGACCTGTACTTAATTCTCCTGAAGCACCTGAAATAGCAATCACTTCTCTAGCTTTAACAAAATCGCCTTGAGATTTTGTTAAAGATGAGTTATGTTTGTATACTGAGATTAACTCATCTCCGTGATCTATAATGATTACATAGCCCGCATCTGAAGTCCAAGAAGCAAACAATACGCGGCCGTCTGATGTCGCTTTAACTGGCGTGTTGATCGGGATCACAATATCTACCGCAAAATGCTTTTCATTTAAATCAAACTTAGAACTTATAGAGCCCTTAACCGGTGGGAAAAACACAAAATCCTTTACGGTTGAAGCAGTTTCAAATAAGTTATATTTATCTTCATTACGAACCTTTTCCCTTAGTAGAGAATCTGCCTTTGAGCGGTTTAACTCTAAAATATCTGTATCTACTTGAGCTGCCTTAAAAATAGAATCTTTATTAATTACAACCGTACTAACCTCGCCTCGCAGTACCCTTTTTAAAGAATTGATGTAAGCATCGTTCATGTTGATCGTCTTCATTAAAGAGTCCGTCTTCGTGTCCAGTTGCAATGCTTGTTTTTGTAATGCCGCAGAAGAGTAGCCAGGAATATATTCACGTAATGGCGTGAAAACAATTAAAAGAGTTGTTAGGGTCACAAGAATTATTGCTGCTAATGACGTCAAAAAAAACACATTAAGTCGTGTCAATTTGACTGCAAATCGCTCTTCAAAGGTGTCCTCGTTCAACACCACTAGGCGATATTTATGGAGTAGCTTTTTCTGAAGTTTCTTTTTATTTCTTTTTTTTTGTGCCATTTACAGGCAAAATTAAATAAAAATTAAGCGATTATTGTATTTAAACCTGACTATTGTTTGAAATAGCTGTTTATTTAAAGGATAATTGCTAACTTTGTAGTCTAAATTTATAGCAATATGAACACTTATATGATACCCTTGGCTATCGGAGCTCCACAAATTATTTTAATTGTGGTAGTCGTTCTTTTGTTGTTTGGCGGCAAAAAAATCCCTGAGCTTATGAAAGGTTTGGGTGGAGGAATTAAAGAATTCAAAAAAGCCAGTCAAGAAGAAACAAAAGATTCTGAAGAAAAAAAGGACTAATAAAGTCCCGCTAATCTGGAATTTATTACTGAATAGAAATCGACTGTATAATCGCTTCTAATTCAAAAACATACGTGCGCTTTTCAACTGATGGTGCAAACACAAATCCCTCGGCTACTAAAAACCGATTATTAACCTTGTCTTCTATCCAATAATTAATAAAAGGCCCAGACATAAACGCGTCTTTCACTTGCCAGATACTTTTTGTTTTAAAAGAATTTAAACTCGCAACCTCTTCAGTTCCAAAAAAAGGGGTGTAGGCCTTTTCTGTGGTCATGTAACTCCCTTCAACAGGTCCTGGGATATGCCTTTTTCCTACAGAATCTCTGGTTCTTATAATACGCTCTGCAAGTGCTTCTCTTGTGCTGTTTTGATCGTATGGAACCGTATACAACAACAGGTTTACTGTGCCCGTTTTAATGTCTCTTCGAAGCCAGAAAAAGTCGTCTTCTTGTTTTGCCAACCTGTAAATAGACGGAAATTGGATTCCTATGCCTAACTGTTTTGTGATGGCAGAGGAATTGAATAAGGATTTCCTAAAGCGGCGCTGCTTCTCTTTAACTTCATAAGCCTTGAAAGTTCTCTCTATTTTATCTTGGTTAGTTGTAAGCTGGTTTATAATTTCTTGATTTGTCATTCCACTCACCAAAACCAATCGTTGAGGTGAGGCGTAAGGGTCTTTATAAAATTTTGTGTCCGCTTCAATGCCTTTGGTAACTTTTAAAACAAGACGAGTGTTTTTTACAAAACCTGAAAAAACGGATGAAGGGATTTGCCTTAACTTATACTGAGGTTCGTCCTGTGGTAGTCCATATAAGGGAGCTCCAATACTTGATCGAATAGCTTCCCCAACAGAAGATTCCCAAAGCTGGTTATCAATTACTACAGATAAATCATTAATGTTACCTGAAGACTGAGGCTTATAGACTGTTTTGTCATTTGCATTTTCACAAGCAGATACTATTAACAATAAACATAGAGCCTTTAAAAATCGTTGCATCGTATTATAAATTAATTCGAAATGATTAACGTCATTCCTGGTTTTAAATAACTGTTCCAAATATCATTCCATTCTTTTAAGTTTTGAATAGACACTCCAGAAAGTTTATTTGATATACTCCATAGAGAATCGCCTGATTTCACTAAATACGTTCTTTTTTTTATGATGTCTTTGGAAATTGATTGTGTAGATTTAGCCGTTATATCTGCTGTTGGGTTGCGTGAATATATTGTTAAGCGCTGTCCTATTTTTAGGTCGTTAGTTCGTAAACCGTTCCATTGCTTTATTTGACTCACTCTAATATTAAATTTGCGAGCAATTTTCCCTAGGTAGTCCCCAGCTTTGACTTTATATCTGATTTTGGAATCAATCTCAAAAAATTGAGGCAATGGCTTTTCTCTTGCTTCAAATTCTGATTTTGCAAAGGCATAAATTTGATTTTCTTTCTGAACAAAATCACCAATTTTATCAAGTGGTAACCTAAGAGAATAGTTCTTGTTTTCTAAGACAGGAATAATATCTAACTTATAAGAAGGATTTAAAAACTGTAATGTTTCAATCTTTGTTTGTGTAAGCTCCGCTACATGATCTAAAGAGATCATCTGTTTTACATGAACAGTATCAGTTGCTAATATTGGCATCTGTTTTTTATCAAGATTAAATCCATGAGCCTCTGCATACTCAAAAAGATAAATAGTTGCTAAAAACGCCGGAAGGTAACCAGCAGTTTCTTTAGGCAAAAAAGGGCGAATATTCCAGTAATTCTGATACCCTCCTGAGCGCCTAATTGCCTTGGTTACATTCCCTGGGCCTGAGTTATACGCGGCTAAGGCAAGATCCCAATCTCCAAATGTTTTATATAGCGCCGCCAAATAATGGGCGGCAGCATTCGTGGAACGCAACGGATCGCAACGCTCGTCAACATAGCTACTGACTTCCAATCCATATTGTTTTCCTGTAGAAAACATAAACTGCCATAGCCCCGTAGCACCAACACGAGACTTGGCGCGCGGCTTCAACGAAGACTCTACAACTGCTAAATACTTGATTTCTAAAGGAAGGTTTTCCTTGTCTAAAACCTCTTCAAACAATGGGAAGTAATAATGACTTAATTGTATTAAAGTTTCTGTAGATCTTTTACGGGACTTTAAATGTGTCTTTATAACGCTTTCAAGCGTCGGGTTGTATGCTATATTAAAAGGCGTTTTAGCATCTAAAATAGCAAGTCGCTTTTTGAGTGTATCGGTAGGAAGTTCTGGATAATAAACCGCTTCAAAGGATTGATTGGCAATGGAGTCTGTGAGGGCTACAAAAAGATCATTAGCGAATAAAGTGTTTTGCCAACGCTCTTCCATCTGCAAAACACTGTAACGACTCTCCTTTAAAGAGTCCTTTTTAGAGGTTTTTAAAAGGTCTAAGCTGTCTATGGTCTGCCCGTGTAGAGTTCCCATGTTTAATATTCCTAAAAAGAAAAAGGTTCTAAGCATTATAAAATCAATATTAACTTCGTTTCTTCTAAAAACTCTAACCAGTATTTATTTTAAAATTGCGGCAATACCAGGAAGCGTTTTCCCTTCAAGGCTTTCAAGCATTGCGCCCCCCCCTGTACTTACATAACTAACTTTATTTTCAAAACCAAATTGCTTCACTGCAGAAACTGAATCACCTCCTCCAACTAAAGAAAAAGCTCCGTTTTTGGTTGCTTCCGAAATTGAATCTCCCAATGCAATCGTTCCGGCTGAAAAAGTCTCCATTTCAAAAACGCCTAAAGGACCGTTCCATAATATTGTCTTACATTGTTGAACTACGTCGTGAAATATTGCTTTTGATTTTGGACCACAATCCAATCCCTGCCAGTTTTCAGGAATTGCTCTAACATCTACTATTTGGGTATTGGCATCGTTACTAAAATCATCTGCAGCCAAAACATCAACAGGAATGTGAACTTGTACGTTTTTTTCCTTAGCTCTCTCTAAGATTTGAAGCGCCAGCTCCATTTTATCATCTTCACAGATAGAATCTCCGACTTTGCCGCCTTGCGCTTTTACAAAAGTAAAAGTCATCCCGCCACCAATAATTAAATGATCTACCTTGTCTAATATATTGTCTATAATTGTAATCTTTGAGGATACTTTAGCACCTCCTAAAATTGCTAAAACAGGTTTTTCTCCTGTTTGCATTACTTTATCAATACTTTCTATTTCTTGAGCTAATAAGCTTCCAAAACATTTGTTTTCTGAGAAAAATTGTGCAATAATTGTAGTTGAAGCATGTGCTCTGTGAGCGGTTCCAAAGGCATCATTAATATAAAAATCTCCTAGCTTTGATAGCGCTTCTGCAAACCCTAAATCTCCGCTTGTTTCTTCTGAATGATATCTCAAGTTTTCCAACAAAAGCACTTGGCCAGCCTTGAGATTATCACAAGCGGCTTGAGCCTCTTCTCCAATACAATTACTAGAAAATAAAACCTCAACGCCCAAAACAGTTTCAAGCGTGCTCACGATGTGTCGTAATGAAAAAGCTGGCTCTTGAGATTTTGGTCTACCCAGGTGAGACATTAAAACACAACTTCCGCCATCTTCTAAAACCTTTATAATTGTAGGTTTAGCAGAAACAATCCTAGTGGAGTCTGTAACCTCAAATCGGTCATTTAAAGGGACGTTGAAATCAACTCGTATTAGTGCTTTTTTATTTTTAAAATTTAGGTCTTGTATTGTTTTCATTACTTTGAAAAGTTTGGTTAGTTTTATAAGACCTCAAAGGTAAGTATTTCTTTTAGCTTGTGAAATGTACACGAGAAAAAGTTATGTGCCAATACGCCTAATCAATAAATAAGTTAGGTATACCCTTAATGTTTAGTGTAAGTATGTTTAACTATGAGATTCAATTAAATCTGCTATCTTTGTTTTATGAATTTTGATGATATTATTGGGCAATCATTTTTAAAAACACACTTGATTAAAGGGATCCGTTCTGGACGCATTCCACATGCTCAGCTTTACGCTGGAAAGCGTGGTGTTGGTAGCCTTCCCATGGCTATTGCATATGCGGACTACTTGATGAAACAGCAGGGGGGGCTCGATATGAGCCCGTTAACACATCCTAACATTCACTTTGTATATCCAGTAACTACAAGTGATAAGGTGAAGTCTAAACCGATTTCTTCTAACTACATTAGTGAATGGCGTACTTTTATGGAATCAAACCCATATGGCTCAATCAACGATTGGTACGATCTCATTGGTGTTGGTAACAAACAAGGAAATATTGGCGTAGAAGAAGCAGGTGATATTGTATCTAAGATGTCTCTTAAGGCATTTAACGGAGGGTATAAGGTTATGATAATTTGGATGGCAGAAAAGATGAATTCTATGTGCGCCAATAAGCTCTTAAAATTAATTGAAGAACCCGCAGATAAGACTGTTATTATTCTAATCACAGAGGATGAAGAGCAGCTAATTGGAACGATCCGCTCTAGGTGTCAGACTTTGCATTTAAACTCTCTTTCAGAGAATGAAATAAGAGACACCTTAATTAAAAAGTATAATACAGAAACTAACTTAGCTGCAAACATAGCCCATCAGTCTGAAGGCAGCTATAGTCGTGCGCTTGATTTGCTGAATCAGCAACCTGAGGATCTTCAGTTCGAAGCTTGGTTTATAGAGTGGGTTAGAACTGCATTTCAGGCAAAAAGTAATAAGCAATCGATCAATACCCTCATGGCGTGGAGTCAAGAGATATCTAAGTCAGGACGAGAAATTCAAAAACAGTTTTTAGATTACAGCTTGCGGTTTTTTAGGCAGGCATTACTTTATAATTACGGAGCTAAGGAATTGGTTTTCATTAAGTTAAATGACAAAAGTTTTAAAATAGAAAATTTTGCGCCTTTTATAGACGCCTCCAATATTTCTGAAATTTCTAAAGAAATTGAACTTGCGAGTTACCACATAGAGCGTAATGCAAATGCAAAGATTGTTCTCACAGATTTATCAATAAAACTTACTCGTTTGTTACACCTGAAAAAAGCTTAATTTTTACTGTATTTTTCGTTTAAGGCCTCAAGAATTTCTTGAGTTAAATCTGAAGACTCTTGCCCATACAAAACACTACCCGCTTCATTACTTCCCAATATAAAGTTGAAACTGTTAGTTACTCCATAATCTTTAACAAAGTCAATTACTTTATTAATAATTGAGTCATTTAGAGTTTGACTTTCTTGAGCAATTGATTGCTGTTCAAACTGAACTCTTTGTTGTAAAACTTGCTCTTTTTGCTGTAGTTCTTGAGATAGCTTCTGAATAGCTGACTGAGACATCTTACGGGCTCTTATTTCAGCATCTTTGATTTCTAGCTCAAAAGCAGAGCGAAGACTGTCTGTCCGCTTTTTGAATATTTCAATTTTAGCTTGGAGTTTAGATTCTATGTCCACACGTTCTTGATATTTATTTATAAGAACAACATTGTCAACAAATCCGATTTTTGGTTGCTGACATGCAGCAAGGCTTATTAACGCTAAAAAAGAAAGGGCTAGTTTATTCATAATTGTATATTTTAATTTGATTTTGTAAAAGTAAAAAAAACCAATGGCAAAAACACAAAATATTCAAACGAGTTGCGTTATAGAAAAAAACTATAGAAAATCAAGACCTTCATTGGATTATCTTATCTAAAACATCCGCTTTTAGAGCGTCCTAATAAATAAACGTTTTTTCTTTATACCTATGTTTGGCTTGAGTGTCAACTAAGTCTTAAAGACCTTTAAAACGCTAATAAGTGTTTTTTAACACATAAATTAGGGATGAGTACTCTCCTGACTTTGAAGCTTTGAGGTTTGAGCGAAAGCCCGTGAGAAGGCTACTTAAAAAACGGATGGAACCTGTTTTCTGTTTGTTGGATAACATGCTAACATAATAAGCGTCCATACGCATTGGATATGTTTTTTCTAATTTCATCTGGACTTTAGAAAAGATTTTGGGAATAGATTCTTTGGAAAAATGCCATAGATGCCTTGGGACGTCGTATGCAGCCCAAAAACTTTTGAAGTAAAGGGCGTCAAAACTTTTGAAATTAGGAACGGCCACGATAATGCGACCATTTGGCTTAAGCAATCTTTTAAACGTTTTCAAGTCTTCTTCGATATTTGGGAGGTGCTCTAAAACGTGCCAAAGTGTGATGACATCATAAGACGCATCTTCAAGACTGCTTAAGGATTTTTCGCAATTTACCGTGTTGGCTTCTTTCATATTTGCAATTTCTCTAGCTACAGAATTGGGCTCTATCCCATTAACATTCCAACCGCTTTTTTTGGCGGCTCTTATAAAATAACCCGTTCCGGCGCCAATATCTAACAGAGTGGCTGCTTTGGTTTTAAAGGGCTTTACAAGCCTAACTTTTCTTCTTAAAGAAAAATATCTTACGGCATGATATAGAAAGTCAAAGAGAGTCTTTAATTGATTACTGTGTGAAATGTAGCCTTCTTTCGGATAAAACGCCTTCAACTCTTCGTCGCTTGGCTTGGGGTGGGTGTATAGCAAGTCCAGAGAGGGGTCTTTAAGAAGCGAAAATGTTTCGCCGCTAACAGAATAATCCTTAAGAGTGATATGTTTATTGTGTGTCTTCATACAGCGTTCCACGTGGAACATGTTTAGTTATATTATCGCCCCATATAAACTAACAAAACAGAAATATCGTTTGGTGAAACCCCACTAATTCGGGAGGCTTGAGCAACTGTTGATGGCTGCACTTTTTTAAGTTTTTCTCGAGCCTCATAACTCATAGATTTAATTTGCGAATAATCGTATCCCGCTGGGATTTTCACATATTCTAAACGCGTTAATTTGTCTGCGTTATTCTTTTCCTTAGCGATGTATCCTGAATATTTGACTTGAATTTCTGCTTGCTCAATAACTTCTCGATCTAATTCATGATCATTTATATAGGCGTCAACAGCAGCAAATTTACGAACGTCTTCGATTCCGATATTAGGTCTTGAAAAAACCTTAAACATCTTATCTGATTGTCTAATAGGAGCCGAATTCTTACTCTCCAATACAGGATTAGCCTCTGCTGGCTTGACGCTTTGTGTTCTAAAAAACCCAACAAAAGCTTCTGCTTTAGAAAGCTTTTCTTCCATTCGTTTTAATCTTTTTTCGCTAGCAATTCCTAAGTCATATCCTTTTGGAGTAAGGCGAATATCAGCGTTGTCTTGCCTTAAAAGTGTACGGTACTCGGCTCTAGAGGTAAACATTCTATATGGCTCATCCGTACCCTTAGTAATAAGGTCGTCAATTAAAACGCCTATATAAGCCTCGTTTCTTTTTAATACAAAAGGGTCTTTTTCTTGGATCTTTAGACTGGCATTAATGCCCGCCATTAGGCCTTGAGACGCTGCTTCCTCATAACCGGTTGTCCCGTTAATCTGCCCCGCAAAGTATAAGCCACTAACAAGTTTTGTTTCTAAGGAGTGTGTTAACTGAGTAGGGGGGAAGTAGTCGTATTCAATAGCATATCCAGGCCTGAAAAACTTAACCTTTTCAAAACCTTTAACCGCTCTCAAAGCCTTAAATTGGATGTCTTCAGGAAGAGATGTTGAGAAACCATTAATGTAATACTCTACAGTGTTCCAACCTTCGGGCTCCACGAAAATCTGGTGACGATCTTTGTCTGCGAAGCGGTTTATTTTATCTTCAATTGAAGGGCAGTAACGAGGCCCTAAGCTTTGTATGCGACCATTAAACATCGGAGAGCGATCAAAGCCCTCCTTTAAAAGATTGTGTACTTCTGTGCTAGTGTATGACATATGGCAAGGACGCTGAGACTGTAAGGGTTTGGTAATATCAGAAAATGAAAACTTTTCAGGCGTTGAGTCTCCTGGTTGCTCTATCATTTTTGAAAAATCTAAAGACCTACCGTCCACTCGTGGCGGGGTGCCTGTTTTCATGCGACCAGACTCAAAGCCTAAGTCTACAAGTTGTTCTGTGATTCCTGTGGCAGCTTTTTCCCCTGCGCGGCCACCTCCAAAATTTTTATCACCTATATGTATAAGTCCATTAAGAAAGGTCCCGTTGGTCAACACAACAGACTTAGCTCTAATTTCCACTCCTAGAGAAGTCTTTACTCCAGTAACTCGACCCTTTTTAACAACTAGGCCAGTGACCATTTCTTGGTAGAAGTCTAAGTTTTTAGTTTGTTCAAGAAGCATTCTCCAATCTTCAGCAAAACGCATACGATCGCTTTGAACTCTTGGACTCCACATTGCTGGACCCTTAGACTTATTAAGCATTTTAAACTGAATAGCAGACGTATCACTAACAATTCCGCTATAACCCCCTAGAGCGTCAATCTCGCGAACAATCTGCCCTTTAGCGATACCACCCATTGCAGGGTTGCATGACATTTGAGCTATGTTTTGAAGGTTCATGGTAACGAGCAGCGTTTGACTCCCCATGTTGGCAGCAGCAGCAGCAGCTTCACTGCCTGCGTGGCCACCACCTACTACAATTACATCATAAATTTTATCAAACATTGGTTACTTGTTTAATGTTCCACGTGGAACAAATCAGTTGCGTCTGCAAATATAGGGATTTAGAAAGGCTTATCCATTAGTTGTTGTAGATAGAAGTCTTCTTTGCTGCGCATCAAAGAAGATTCTGCAGCAGTCTTGTCTTTATATCCGCAAAAATGCAAAACTCCGTGAGCCATAACCCTGTAGAGTTCTGTTTCGAAAACCTGTTCAAATTCCACTGCATTTTCTCTAACTCTTTCCACAGAAATAAATATCTCTCCATGAACTTCATTGCCAACTGAATAGTCAAAGCTAATAACATCCGTGAGAGTGTCGTGATTTAAAAACTCTACATTTAGCTTGTATAGAAAGTCATCATTACAGAAAATAATTGATATTTCTCCTTCACCACGGCTTTCATTAGAGATAATAGAGCTAAGCCATTTAGAGGCGGCTTTGGTTTTAAGGAATTCAAATTGGGTTTCTATGCTAAAACTAATCATTGTTTGTTTTGAAATATTCTTGAACTTTTTTCTGTATATCTTGACGCAAAGGTAAACTTTGTCTATTTAATATTTCAGTAGTATTAAAATATTGTTTTATCGTTTCGGGACCTACAGAAGGTTCAGCTGTAAGCGTGCTCACACCCGTGTCTGATTGTCTTTTAGAGTCTTCTCCTTGCTCAAGCGTTGCTTTGTTTAGTTTTAAAAGTTGATGCTTCAAGGCATTCATCTGATCCAATGTGCTCTGAGTGACTCCGTTGTTGATGAGGCTTTCTTCGATCTTACTCATAGACTTTAGAAGCGCGTTGTCTGATTTAGAAAATCCGTTTTTCATTAATAAGTCTTGCAAGGCGTCTCTTAGTTCTTGTTGCTGTTTGAATATTTCAAACAACTCACCACTATCTCCTTCATTTCCAGACCCTTGTGTGGAATCACTGGGTTTAGAGCCCGAAGAGGGCTCAGTGCCATTTTGATCTCCTGATTCCTTGCCCTTATTACCCGGTTTAAGATCTCCACTTTCACCTTCTGAATCTTTGCCCTTTTTGCCTAGTTTTTTCTCCATTTCCTCGCTCAAGGCCTCTTGACTCTTAATAATATCAGGGAGTTGCATTTCTTCTTGACCTTGGCCTGACGAGAGCTCCAGTTGGGCTTCCATATTGCTTAGAGCTTCACTTAGCAAGTCTGCCAGCTTATTAGTGGCCATCATTACAAATTGCTGCGAGCTTACGCCTTTTTGAAGTTCATTCTCTGAGAGCAACGCTAAGCTTTTGTCAATATTAAAAAACACCTCTGTGACCTCTTTGTTAATAGGCTCAGAAATCATTGGTTGTCGTAAGGATAGCGCAAACAAACTGTCTTCAACGTGCTCAAAATGAGTGCGAAGGTTGCTTTGTTTAAGCAGCTGAACAGCAAGTTCGCGGGGATTAGCAGAGGACAAGGAAACTCGATTCATCAAAGCTTCTTGTTCAAAAGAAAAGAAAATTAAATTGTCTAAAATTTGACGCAGGACCTCAGCGTCTTCTGCCATTTGTTTCGCTCCGCCAGCACCCATTTTCTGTCCCATTTTTTGTGCCATTTGCTGAAGTTTTTGAGCTGCTTTTTTCTGACTTTTTTGTGCTTGGTTTAGCGCGCTTTGCTTGATGTTTGGTTCAGACGATTCTTCTTTTTTATCTAAATTCGCCAAAGCTTCTTGCTGGTCTTTGGCAATAGACTCCTCTAGTGAAGGGTCGTCGGGAAGCGACAGCGGCTTAGATAATGAGTTGTTATCTTTTTTTAAAGCATCAAGTTCTTGACGAACCTGATCGAAAGAGTCGTTAAGAGCTTCTTGGGCCGAGTTGGTGTTTTGATCTGAAGGGGCTTTAGACAATAGCTCTTGTTCTTCTGAAAGTGCTTTTATTTGACTATTAATTTGTTCAGCTTTTTTTGTGACGTAGTAACGCTTTGTTAGCTCCAAAAGTTGCTCTAGGCTTCGCTGCTTGTTTTTACTTTGCTTCGCAATTTCATCAAGCTTTTCAGCCAACTCTTCCTTTTTAATTTTACTGGCAATCTTTTCAATCTCTTCTAGTAACTTTTCGTTTTTTGGAAGAGATTCTTCTTGTGACTTTAAGCGTTCTTGTAATTCTTTTTTAAATGGGTCCTTGTCGGTCTTTTTAAACTGACTTAAGTTTTCTTGCATTGATTTATTAAGGGTCTCAAGTAATTTGTCTTGACTTTTTTGGCGCTCAATAAACTGCTTAAGTTTTAGCTGATCTGAATAATTAAGACGGGGAGTTTCCTTTTGGTTTTGAGAAATCTCTTTAAGTGTTTTGTTTTCCTGGGCGAGTGCTTTTAGCGCCTTTTGGAGAGCGTTCGTAACCTGGCTCTGTTGATTAACTCTTAAAGCTTCAATCTGTTTCTCGCTTTTGTGATTATACTTAAAAGTCCGACTACGTGTTGACTTGTAATTATGAATAGGGTCGTTGTCTAAAACCTCAAAATATAGTGAATAAGCTGTGTCCTCTAAAAGCTCTAAGTTTGAGGGGAAAAAATGGGTGAATTCTAGAAAATTGCCTTCAGATAATGGCAACTTGATTTTTTTATTGATGCTGGGGTTGTTGGTAGGGAAATAATGTAGGTTTAATTCCCTAAGCCCGTAATCATCTGAAAGCTGCCCGTAAAAATAAAGAGAGGCTTCCATTGTAGAGTCGCGTTTCATCTGAACCTGAATTGTGGGGGGTTTATCCTTGGTGATATTAATAAAATAATCAAGACTTTCAAAGTTGGCGAGTTTTGAATTACTAGTTTTTATAGTGTAACCCTGTGAATTAAAAAATTGCTTAGAGAGGGTAAATTGCTGATTATACTTATCAAAAAAAGAGCGTGAAGTTCCAGTCAAAAACACGACTGAGTCTGTTGACTTCGTAAGAAGCTCCCATTTCAACATGGCGCCTTCAGTAACGGTGGCGTTTCCGTTATTGACTATTTTCCTGGTCGGCTGCCGCGTGTAGTCAGGTGGGTAAACGTAAAGGCTTAACCCAAGCACTACAGGCGTAGGGACAACTGTTAATTGTAAGCTTTTAGATGTGACATTTCCAGAAAAAAGCTTAAAATTGAAGGTCTTTTTAGGCTGGAGAAACTGATACTCAAAAACGCCTGGGCTTAATGACTTTAACAGAAAACTGTCGTTGTCATAAATAATCTTAACGGTTTCAGGGACTACAGAACCTCGTGTTAGAACCTTAAGAGTAAATGACTCGTTTTCGAGAGTAGATAGCGAAGAATTGTTAACAACAAAATCGAAAGGGGCTGGTGGAGAATAGCTGGCTTGGTAATTAACAACGCGCTTCAGGCTGTCTGTGAAAACGTATTGCTTGCCGGCTCCATAAAAGATAAATATTATGAGGATGGGCAAAAGAGCGTACTTTATATACTTGTTGTTTTCAGAAAAATTAACCGCTTTTTTGAACGAAATTGTCTTTAAGCGATTGGACTTCTGCTCTATGCTTGCAAGTAACAGTTCTGTATGGTCTGACTGTTGTTTGAGCTGTAAGACATTCAAAAGCTTGTCTTTTACTTCCGGAAAGTGCTCTCCGACAATTTTTGACGCCGTTTCAAAACCAATCCCGTTCTGAACTTGAAATAATTTGAACAATGGGCTTAAAATAAAACCATAAAATATAACAAGTTCAAAGCTAACTGTAAACCAAAATAAAAGGGTGCGCCCTAATGAGCTAAACCAAAGAAAGTGTTCAATAATTAACAGAAAAAGAGCAAAAAGAAGACCAACACAAAGAAACATAAGCACGCCCCTTAACAGAGCGCTTATGTAGTATTGGCGAATAAAAAGCCTTAAATTTAATTCTATCTTTTGAAAACTATCCAATTATCATTAACTTTAGGAGGAATAAATCTACAATAATAAAACTTATTTGCGATTGGTTTGTGTTGTTATGTTTGCAAACCTTAATTCATGTGGGTTAAAATACTATACTAATGAAAGACTTGAAGTATTTGTTTGCTCTTACCATCCCATTATCAGCGTTTATTGGGCTGTATGTAAAGGGTGGGTGGCTGTTCCTTACGCCTGTATATGCTTTTGTGTTCATACCAATTATTGAGCACCTAATGCCTGTAAGCTCTAAGAACTTATCAGAAGAAACAAAAGAAAAACGAGCAGTGAATCGTTTCTTCGACTGGATGCTTTATGCTAATGCTCCTATTGTCTTCGGGTTGCTTATCTGGGGCTTTAACGTCGTATCAACCGTTAATCTAAGCACCATTGAGCTTACGGGGTTGGTTATTTCGATTGGAATGGTTCTGACCACAAATGGAATTAATGTGGCTCATGAGCTGGGGCATCGTCAAGAGTCCATAGAACGGTTCTTGTCAAAAGCACTGCTTTTACCTTGTTTATACATGCATTTTTACATAGAACACAACCACAATCATCACTTAAATGCCGCTACAAAAGAAGACCCCGCTACAGCCCGCTATGGACAAACACTGTATTCGTTTTGGATTACATCAACTGTTAGACAATATTTTGGGGCCTGGAAGGTGCAAATGAAGTTATTAAAAAACAATAATCGCTCTTTTTTTAGCCTTTACAATGACGTATTTTGGTATGTTATTATTCAGTTCGCATATTTACTTTGTGTTTACCTTATTTTCGGAGCTCTGGGGCTTGGTTTAGCAATAGCTACAGGGGTCGTGTCTTTTTTGTTTTTAGAAACCGTAAACTATATAGAGCATTACGGATTGCTTAGATTAAAAAACGCCTCTGGAAGGTATGAGCGTGTTCAAAAAATTCATTCCTGGAATTCTAATCACGTGATAGGGCGTATCATTCTATATGAACTTACTAGGCACAGTGACCACCACTATAAGTCTTCAAAAAAATATCAAGTTTTAGAATCACATGAGGAAAGCCCTATACTTCCTTACGGCTACCCCACTTCTATGGTTCTGGCAATGATACCCCCCTTATGGTTTGGAATTATGAACAAGAGAGTTCCTGATGATATGATTTAAATTAAAGCTTCCTTCGTTTTTCTTTGGGCAATGTGACTAGCAGTTATATCTTTGTATTTCTAAATGAACAAAATGAACAACCCTATTCGTGTAAGATTTGCACCAAGCCCCACTGGACCACTTCACATTGGCGGCGTGCGGACCGCTCTTTTTAATTATTTATTTGCAAAAAAAAATGGCGGTACTTTTGTGTTGCGCATAGAAGATACGGACCAAAAACGCTATGTGGATGGCGCTGAAGATTATATTATAGAATCTCTTAATTGGTGTAATATTCCATTTGATGAAGGGCCAGGTAAAGAAGGTGATTTTGGTCCCTATAGACAAAGTGAGCGAAAACACTTATATAAGGAATATGTAGACCTCTTGATAAAAAACAACAAGGCATATTACGCTTTTGACTCTGCTGAAGACCTTGACAAAGAGCGAAAAAATCACGAAGAAAATGGAAAAACTTTTATTTATAACTGGCATAATAGAACAAAGGGACGCTTAGTTAATTCTTTGGTTTTATCCGAAAAAGAAGTGCAAGATAAAATCGCCAACGGCAACGACTATGTTGTTCGTTTTCTGGCTCCGGAAGGGCAAACTATCATGCTTTCGGATACAATTAGAGGGCAAATAAAAATTGACACAAACACCCTTGATGATAAGGTTCTGTTTAAATCAGACGGGATGCCAACCTATCATTTAGCAAATGTTGTGGATGATTATTTAATGAAAATTACTCATGTAATTCGAGGAGAGGAGTGGTTGCCATCATTAGCGCTTCACAAGCTGCTTTACAAGGCTTTTGGATGGGAGGCTCCTGTGTTCGCACACCTGCCACTAATTTTAAAACCTACTGGAAAAGGAAAGTTAAGTAAGCGTGACGGAGACAAACTAGGGTTTCCAGTGTTTCCCCTGAACTGGAAAGACCGAACCACGGATAGCTTGTCAATAGGCTATAAGGAAGCGGGTTACTACTCAGCAGCTGTAATAAACTTCTTAGCTTTCTTGGGATGGAATCCAGGAACTGAACAGGAGATTTTTAACTTAGAAAATTTAATAAATACCTTTGATCTTAAAAATGTAAACAAGGCAGGAGCTCGGTTTGATCCTGATAAAACAAAATGGTTTAACCATCAGTATATGCAAAAAACAAGCGCTGAGGACTTAGTTTTAGTGTTTATGAATGACAATCCACAAACAAACTCTGTTGACCCTGGGTTTATTGAGCTTGTTATTGAGCACGTTAAGGAGCGAGCAACATTTCCTTCAGAACTATGGGGGCTAAGTCACTACTTTTTTAATGCGCCTACTGAATATAGTGAAGCTGGTATAAAAAAAGCCTGGAAAGACCACTCAAAAACAGTTATGACTCAACTGATCAATGTACTTGGTGAAGCTAAAGACACCACGGTTGATGAGCTGCAGAGCGCAGTTAAGGGGTGGATTACAGAAAATGAAATTGGTTTTGGGAAGGTCATGATGCCGCTAAGGATAGCGCTTGTGGGGGCGCTTGAAGGAGTTGATGTCTTTGACATCATGTATTTAATTGGAAAAAAAGAATCAATAAAAAGAATTCAATCACTGATTGATAGTAACTAATTTATCTAAATGTTGTGTGGTAAATTTGATTACTTTTACCACCGCATACAACGCGTCCTGAAAAGAGAGTAAATGAAGCATATTAGAAACTTTTGTATAATCGCACACATTGACCATGGTAAAAGTACTTTGGCTGACAGATTATTAGATTTTACGGGTGCCGTGACAGAGCGTGAAAAACAGAGCCAACTACTTGACACTATGGATTTGGAGCGCGAACGTGGGATTACCATAAAGTCACACGCCATTCAGATGGAATACACCTTCGAGGGGCAAGAGTATATTTTAAACCTAATTGACACGCCTGGACACGTTGATTTTAGCTATGAAGTTTCTAGATCAATTGCGGCATGTGAAGGAGCTCTTTTGGTGGTTGATGCCGCACAAAGCATACAGGCGCAAACAATTTCAAATCTATATCTAGCGCTTGAAAATGATCTAGAAATAATACCTATATTAAATAAAGTTGATTTACCAAGCGCAAATCCTGAAGAAGTAACAGATGATATTGTTGACCTTCTTGGATGTGATGCTTCTGATGTCATTCCTGCAAGTGCCAAAACAGGAATTGGTATTGAAGAAATATTAAATGCTATCATTAAACTTGTTCCTCCTCCAGGCGGATCCCCAGAAGCCCCGCTACAAGCGCTGGTTTTTGATTCTGTCTACAATTCGTTTAGAGGAGTTGAAACTTACTTTAAAGTTAAAAACGGAAGCATTAAAAAAAATCAACAGGTAAAGTTTATTGCAACAGGAAAAACTTATGGGGCCGATGAGGTTGGGACACTAAACCTTACTCAAACCCCTAAAAAAGAAATTAAAACCGGTGATGTAGGTTATCTGATCACCGGAATAAAGGATGCACGAGATGTAAAGGTTGGAGACACTATTACAGACGCCAACTTCCCTACAACCGAGGCGGTTGATGGTTTTGAAGATGTAAAGCCTATGGTCTTTGCTGGTATTTATCCTGTGGACACAGAAGAATATGAGGAGCTTAGGGCGTCTATGGAAAAACTACAGCTTAATGATGCTTCTTTAGTGTTTCAAGCCGAGAGCTCTGCTGCCTTAGGGTTTGGATTTCGTTGTGGTTTCCTAGGGATGTTACACTTAGAAATTATTCAAGAACGCTTGGAAAGAGAGTTTAATATGACGGTCATTACAACCGTACCTAATGTATCTTACCACGCATTTACACGTAAAAACCCAGAAGAAATTCTAACACTAAACAACCCTTCGGATCTTCCGGAACCATCAAGCCTAGAGCGAATTGAAGAGCCTTATATTAAGGCTTCCATCATTACGAAGGCAGATTTTGTTGGGAATGTAATGTCATTATGTATTGAAAAGCGTGGACAGATTACAAGCCAGACTTACCTTACGACAGAGCGCGTTGAATTAACATTTGATATGCCTTTAGCTGAAATTGTATTTGACTTTTATGACCGATTAAAAACGGTCTCTAAAGGCTATGCCTCTTTTGACTATTCGCCAATTGGAATGCGAGTCTCAAAATTAGTTCGTGTTGATATCTTGTTAAACGGACAAACAGTAGATGCATTATCAGCATTAATTCACATCGACAACTCGGTGACAATTGGGAAGAAAATGTGCTCGAAATTAAGAGAGCTCATTCCTCGACAACAATTTGATATCCCTATTCAAGCTGCAATTGGAGCAAAAATCATTTCTAGAGAAACGGTAAAAGCAGTTCGTAAAGATGTAACAGCAAAGTGCTACGGTGGTGATATTTCAAGAAAGAGAAAGCTTTTAGAAAACCAAAAAAAAGGAAAGAAAAGAATGCGACAAGTAGGAAATGTAGAAATACCTCAAGAAGCCTTTATGGCTGTTTTGAAGCTTAACGATTAATTTAAGTTCTTGTTTTTGTATTTTTAAAGAAATTCTTATATTTCAACTTAATATTTTAACAAAAAACTACTTGGACACAATAGCGTTTAAAACCATTGGGATTGGCGTCACTTTTTCTCCAAACCTGGAAGCGAATATAAATGAAGCTGCTCGATTGGCCTTGTTTTTAGGCGGCAGGCTTGTGTTAATTCATGTAGGTGAATCATCAGACGAGAAACTAAACACGTTTCTATCTTTTTTAAATCCTTTTAAGGATCAAGGGCTGGATTTTGAAGTTTCTTTCAAAGCGGGTGATCCTGTAGAAGTGATTTTATCAACTACAGAAGAAAAAAAAGTTGACTTACTTATAATAGGAGCCCTTAAAAAAGAAAATTTTGTTAAATACTACCTAGGTTCTATTGCTAGAAAAATTACTCGTAAGGCTACATGTTCTATTTTATTATTAATAAACCCTTCAAAGGAAAGGGTGAGTTGTAACCACATAGTAGTGAATGGATTAAAAGACCCTAAGACAGAAGAAACGGTTACAACTGCTTTTTTTGTGGGGCATAAATTGGGGGCTAGCAGGGTGACGGTTGTTGAGGAAATTGGTGATGACGAAGTGAGTGTGAAAGTGGACGACGATAAATCACTAAGAAAGTCCACAATAGTTAAGGAGCGTTTACGTATGAGAGAGGAAATGCGCGTGAAGGCTATACTAAAAACGATTCCTAACGAACTTACAAAAGACATTATGATCAAGTCTCAGCCAATTTTTGGGAAACGCGGCTATTCAATAGGTCACTATGCGCAAGTAGCACGTGCTGACTTATTAGTAATGAACGCCCCTAGCAAAATGACTTTTTGGGACCGTTTGTTTCCTCATGATATTGAACATATTTTAACTGAATTACCAACAGATGTTTTAATCGTACAATGAAATCAAAAGAATCTTCACTTGGCGGGTTTATAAAAGCACTGCCAAAAAATATATTTTCTGGTTTAGTGGTAAGTCTTATCGCACTACCATTGGGTCTTGGGCTGGCCATGGCCAGCGAGGCACCGCCAATAGCTGGAGTCATTACAGCTATAGTAGGGGGTGTCATTGTTTCCGTTCTGGGGGGTAGTTTTGTAACAATTTCTGGGCCAGGAAATGGCCTAGTTGGAGTGGTTTTAATTGCTATTACATCACTTGGTTTGACAGCTACATATGCTGCTATTATTTGCTCCGGAATCATTTTAATTATACTGGGATTTTTAAGGCTTGGTAAACTAGCGGATTATTTTCCTTCATCGGCAATTCAAGGAATGCTAGCAGCCATAGGGCTTATTATTCTGGGGAAGCAGTTTCATATAATGCTTGGAAATAAAATTGTCAGAGACAGTGGTATTGATTATTTGTTAGAAATACCAAACACAATAATAACGGTTTTTCAGTTTGAGGATAAAGGGTTAATTTATGCCGCACTTGCAGGAGTTCTTAGTTTAGCTATTATGGTATTTTATTCAAAAATAAGAAATAAATATTTACAGCTCATACCAGCTCCTATGTGGATTGTGATTGTTTCTGTTGGGTTTAGCTATTACTACCAGTTGGTTCTTAAGTCCCCAAATCCTATATCTTTAGACTATATGATTCCTGCCATTCCAGATATTCAAACTATTGTAAGAGAAATTCCTTCGCCAGACTTTAAAATGGTAGGAAGTCTTTCCTTTTGGTCGAGCGTGGTCGCACTGACACTTATTGCAAGTATTGAGTCTTTATTAAGCATAAAGGCGGTTGATAAATTAGACGTTGACAAAAGGCGTTCTAATGTAAATAAGGACATAAAAGCTCTTGGGCTTGCTACTGTAGTTAGTGGGTTCTTAGGGGGTCTTAATGTGGTGACGGTAATTGCCAGAAGTTCTGTCAATGTAAACAATGGAGGGAGTAATCGATCTTCAAACTTATTCCACGCTCTCTTTCTGGTGGTCTTTATTCTTCTTTTTAGCTCGGAATTAACAAGAATCCCTTTGTCCGCACTAATGGCTATTCTGGTTTATACAGGGTACAAGCTAGCGTCTCCTGTTATTGTTAGAAAAATATTTACTATAGGAAAAGAACAGCTTATAATTTTCTTTGCCACTTTACTGGTAACTTTAAAGATTGGCTTAATTTCAGGGATTATAGCAGGACTAATTGCAACATTTATAATTCATGTGGTTGTTACTAAGAGTCTTGGTCTGTTTATGAAAAACATATTAAAGCCTAACGTGCTAATGTATAAAGAAGAAGACGGCAGTTATTTTGTTAGTGTAAAGCATTTTTGCAGCTTCTTAAACTTCAACACCCTAAAAAATAATTTAGAAGCAATTCCAGAAAATAATGACGTAATTATTGACTTTTCGTTGTGTGGTTTCGTAGATCACTCCGTGATGGAAAGTGTTGATGATTACCAGGAATTATTTCATAAAAAAGGAGGAAATATTGAGGTGATTGGACTTGATGTTTTAGGTGCTAAATCTAAGCATCCGTTTGCTTTAAGGCGTATGTTAACTCTGCAAAAAATCTTGCCCGACAATAAAACAAAACGTCAAACCAATTTAAGTTTGGTTGCTGATAATTTTGATTTAACTTATAATCCTATAAAGAAAACATACGGAGAGTTTCTAGAAAATTTCATCTATTTTAAAACAAAGAAAATAGAACATATATTTAATGAGCTGACAGAAAAGAACGGTCAATATCGATCTTTTGATGTTACGTTTTCAGAAGGAGAATTTATTGCAAAAGAGGTTGTTAGAACAACAATGCTTTTTATTAAAACTTCTAAAACAATTCCTGCATTTACTCTTGATAAAGAAGGGCTCTTAGAGCGGCTTTATGCTCTAGCAGGCTACGAAGATATTGACTTTGAGAGTCACAAAGATTTTTCAAATAGATTTTACTTAAGGGGTGAAAACCCTGAAGAAATAAAAGCGTTTTTCACAAACGAACTAGTGCGTTTTTTTGAAAGTAACGCCTACTACCATGTCGAATCAAATAACGACGGGGTGCTAATTTGCAATAAACAACGCATCGCAAGTATTAAAGAAATCAAGGCTCTTTTAGATTATGGCGTCCGGTTAAATAAGCTTATTAACAACACTTAATATGAAGTTATACCCCATAAATGTTGGTAATTTTAAATTAGACGGAGGGGCAATGTTTGGAGTGGTTCCCAAGTCTTTGTGGAGCAAGACAAATCCTGCTGATGAGAAAAACATGATTGATATTGCTTCTCGTTGTCTGTTGATTGAAGACGGAGATCGATTAATCCTTATCGATACAGGAATGGGTACAAAGCAAAGTGATCGTTTTTTTAACTACTATTTTCGTTGGGGTGATCAATCTTTAGATAAGGCGCTCAACAATGTGGGTTTTTGTAAAGACGATGTAACGGATATATTTTTAACTCATCTGCATTTTGACCACTGTGGAGGCTGTGTTCAATGGAATAAAGACCGAAGTGGATATGAACTCGCTTTTAAAAATGCGGTTGTTTGGAGCAATGAAAACCATTGGAATTTGGCGGTGAAACCCAATAAGCGCGAAAAGGCTTCTTTTTTAACTGAAAACATTTTACCGATTCAAGACTCCGGTAATTTAAAATTTCTTCCAGTCCCGGAAGATGATATATTAAAGAGGTCTGAGCTTGGATTTGATGTCTTTTATGCAAACGGCCATACCGAAAAGCAAATGATTCCTATGATTTCTTATAAAGGAAAAACGATTTGCTTTATGGCAGATTTACTACCTACTGTGGGCCATATACCCATCCCTTTTGTAATGGGTTATGACACGAGACCTTTACTAACTCTAGATGAAAAAGAACGTTTCTTAAAACTTGCCGCAGATCATAACTATTATCTACTTTTGGAGCACGACGCGCATAACGAACTAATAACCGTAAAACACACCGAGAAAGGAGTCCGTTTAAATACTATTCACGACTTCAATAATTTATTTTAAAAAAAACTCATGAAGCTAAAATTATTTAAAAACCTTCAAAAAACAACTTTTTGGTTTGGTTTATTAATGCTATCCAGCTGTGGATCAACTGCGAAAGTAACCTCCACCCCAATTGAAAATATTGATTTAATTCCGCTTAAGGAAACTAAGCTTACAGACAAGCAAAAAGAGACTTGGAGTCACTTTGACATTACAGCTGATACCGTTCCCGGAGTTAGTTTAAATAAGGCATATAAAGAGCTGGTGAAACCCAAAAGCAAAACTGTTATTGTAGCGGTTATTGATTCGGGTATTGATATTAACCACGAGGACCTTAGCGGAAACATTTGGGTTAACTCAGGAGAAATTCCTAATAACGGTAAGGATGATGACAATAATGGTTATATAGACGACGTAAACGGATGGAACTTTCTGGGTGATTCGAACAATGAACAACTAGAATACGTAAGGTTATTGGCTAGTAAGCAGACTACAAATCCAAGGTTTAAGGAAGCAGAAGAGCTACTTAAACAAGAGCGTGTAAAGTTCCTTCGTTCAAAAACACAGTACGACGGTATAATGGATCAACTGAGTAGGTCGGATGCTGTGGTGGCAAAACATTTAAACAAAAAGATTTACAAAAAGGAAGAGGTTGACGCCATTGATACGGAAGACGAAACATTGCTTGGACATGTGAGTGTTATTAAACAATCCTATGGTTTTGGTTTTGACAGTATACAGGCATTGATGAAAGAACTGAATACAGGGCTCAAGTCTTTTAACGACCGCTTAGATTATAATTTAAATATCGAATTTGATGGAAGGAAAGTTGTTGGTGATAATCCAGATGATTTAAACGATAGGTCTTATGGGGATAATGATGTAACCGCAAAAAATGGTCGAAGCCATGGCACACATGTCTCTGGGATTATAGGGGCTATACGCAATAACGGAATAGGAATGAATGGAGCGGCCAACAATGTAAAAATTATGGCCATAAGAAATACGCCTAATGGGGACGAGTATGACAAGGACGTCGCTCTAGGAGTGTATTACGCGGTTGATAACGGAGCAAAAGTAATTAATATGAGTTTCGGGAAAGGATTTTCTCCGCATAGTGAATGGGTTAGGGACGCTATAGCTTATGCAGCTGACAATGATGTTTTGATAGTCGCTGCGGCTGGAAATGAAGGCCAAGATACAGATCAAGTAAGTAGTTTTCCAAATGACCAAATAGGAACAGGGGCTGAAATTTCAAATACATTTATTAAAGTAGGAGCTACAGGGCCTAGATACGGGTCCTCGTTAGTCGCCGGATATTCTAACTACGGGAAAAATACGGTGGATGTATTTGCGCCTGGATCTCAAATATACTCAACATACCCAAAACAAAGTTATGAGTATGCGCAAGGTACGTCTATGGCGTCACCATTAGTAGCGGGTGTAGCGGCTTTAATTTTCTCTCAATATCCTAACTTAAGTGCGGCACAAGTAAAGGAAATACTTATGAAATCAGGATTAGCCATTAACAAAAAAGTATCTTTAGAAAATAGAGATGTGGTTCCTTTTTCTGAATTATCAAAATCTGGGAAATTAATAAACGCTTACAACGCACTTATAATGGCTTCAAAAATATCTAAATAATTATTCTACTATGAAAAAAACAGCTCATTTAATCTTACTACTTATAAGTTGTACAGTTTTAAGCGCACAAAATAATTATAGTTACTGGCAACAGCATGTTGACTATACTATGGAGGTTTCTGTAGATGTTAAAACCAGTTCTTATAACGGAACACAACAACTTGTCTACACCAATAACTCTCCTGATGATTTAAGTGTCGTGTTTTATCACTTATACTTTAATGCTTTTCAGCCAGGAAGTGAAATGGATGTTCGTTCGCTTACAATTGCAGACCCAGACTCAAGAGTTGGCGATAGAATAAGTAAACTTAGACAAGAAGATTTTGGTTTTCTGAATGTTATAAGCTTAAAACACAACAATGTTCCTGTTGGCTATAATGTAGCAGGAACCGTTTTAGAGGTTCAATTAAACACGCCTATAAAATCCGGAGACTCTGCTATATTTGATATGAATTTCGAGGGTCAAATCCCACCTGTTATCCGAAGAGCAGGAAAAGACAGTGAAGAAAAGGTGGCGCTATCAATGGCTCAGTGGTATCCAAAAATGGCAGAATATGACTTTGAGGGGTGGCACGCAGACCCATATATTAGTAGGGAATTTCATGGTGTTTGGGGAGACTTTGATGTAAAACTGACTATAGATAAGGAGTATACGGTGGGGGGAACAGGCAATCTTCAAAACCCAGAAGAAATTGGCCATGGGTATACTAAAAAATTAACTGATCATACAAAAAAAGAATTTCTGACATGGCATTTTAAAGCACCTAATGTTCACGACTTCACTTGGGCAGCAGATCCTAATTTCACACACGACACTCTAAAGGTAGTTGATGGTCCAGTATTACATTTTCTTTATAAAAGTTCTTTGAGTAAAAAATATAAAGACAACTGGGAAAAACTGCAGCCTATTGCAAGTGAGATTATTAGGCATTACAGTAAAACCGTTGGAAAATACCCATACGAGCAATATTCTATTATTCAAGGAGGAGATGGAGGGATGGAATACGGAATGTGTACACTTATTACAGGTGAAAGACCCTTTGAAAGCTTAGTTGGAGTAACTGCACATGAAATTGGACATACCTGGTTTCAGTTTTTACTTGCTTCCAACGAAAGTAAACACCCGTGGCTTGACGAAGGTTTTGCGGAATACACTTGCACAATTATTGAAAATTCTATTTTAGGAAAAGAAACAAAAGACCCTTTGAGAAGTAGTTATAACCGCTATTTCAGGCTGGCTTTAAGTGGAAAAGAACAACCGATGAGTACGCATGCGGATAGGTTCTTATATAATAGTTCTTATAGCACATCAACTTATAGCAAGGGAGCGCTTGTTTTAGCCCAATTAAAATATATTATTGGAGAAGACAACTTTAATGAAACCCTTAAAAGGTATTTCAAAGATTGGGCGTTTAAACACCCAACACCAAATGACTTCATTCGTTCTGCTGAAAAAACAACGGGGATAGAGTTAGGGTGGTTTTTAACTGACTGGACACAAACGGTTAACACAATTGATTATGCTGTAAAAAGCATAGAGACGTTGATGGCTATGTCTGAACAAATAGCTGCGGAGACCGGTATAAAAATAAGCCTAGAAAGAATTGGTCTTATGCCTATGCCTGTAGAAGTAGAGGTGCTTTTAAATAATGGAGAAAAATTAAATTACTACATTCCCTTGCAGATGATGCGAGGAGAGAAACCAGTAGAAAAAGAAGTGAAAATATTGAAAGATTGGGCCTGGGCCTATCCAACGTATAGTTTTACTATAGCTATTGCCAAAGAGGATGTCAATACAATTACAATTGATGCACATAACGAAACTGCTGACATAAATCAGAAAAATAATCAGAAAAAAACATTGTAGGCATGGAGCGCTTAAAAGGTAAAAAACAAATAGAAAAGTTGTTTGTTAGCGGGCGATCTATAGGAGCGTTTCCTTTAAGGCTTGTGTACATAGAGACTGAAATTATAAATAAAGTAGGGGTCTCAGTTAGTAAAAAACACTTCAAAAATGCAGTAGATAGAAATAAAATAAAACGACTGCTTAGAGTAGCTACTGAGAGTCATTTCCATAAGCTATTGGAGCCACTAGATTATAAATATTGTTTGATGGTATTATATGTAGGGAAAGAAATGCCTAGATCAAAAGAACTTGATGTACAATTTACATCCATGACAAAACGTTTTAATAAAAAAATATTGAATGAGGTTAAGTTATAAAAAAAGAGGAAGGTTAATGGGGTTGACTATTTTAGTTTTTATCTCAACAACCGCCTATAATAGCGACTATTTTGAAATTGCTAAACAAGTGGAGATATTCTCCACTCTGTTTAAAGAAATTAATATGAATTACGTGGATGAAACGAATCCGGCAGAGCTAATGCAGGAAGGAATCAAGTATATGCTCAAATCACTAGACCCCTACACTACATACTTGACAGAACAAGACGTAGAGTCTGCGCGTATGAACCAATCTGAGGCCTATGTTGGAATTGGTGCTACTATTAATCTATCAGAAAGTAAGTTAATTGTAATTGAGGTATTTAAAGGGCTTCCTGCTGATGAAGTAGGTTTAAAAGCTGGGGATGAAATTACATATATAGATGGAAATAAAGTAAGTGATCTTGGGGTTGCTGCGCTACAATTACTTAAAGGAAAGAGAAATAGTTCTGTTTTGTTGTCTTTGATAAGTAATGGAGAAACAAAGGAGGTTCGGATAAAAAGAGCTGGAATAACTCCAAAAGCAGTTCCTATAGCTAAATTAATGGATGATGGTGTTGGATATATTGCCTTAGATAGATTTACAAAAACAGCTTCGAAAGAGGTTGAAAATGCCCTTAAGCTTTTTATGATAGACGAAGCTAAAGGGATTATTCTAGATTTAAGAAACAACCCAGGAGGACTTCTTCAGGAGGCAGTCAAAATAGTTAATTTGTTTGTGCCTAAAGGACAGCTAGTAGTTTCAACAAAATCAAATATAGAGGGTTTTAATAACAGCTTTATAACTAGAAAGCAACCGTTGAATTTAGACATACCTTTAATTATATTAATAAATGAAAAAAGTGCATCAGCAAGTGAAATTGTGGCGGGCGCATTGCAAGATTTGGATAGAGCAGTAGTTATTGGAGAAAGAAGTTTTGGAAAAGGTTTGGTACAAAGGCCTAAATCACTGCCTTACGGAGGGCAGTTAAAGGTGACAATATCACGTTATTATACACCCTCAGGGCGCTGTATACAAGCTTTAGATTATAAAAATAGAGGAGAAGACGGGGAAGCTATTAAATACCAAGAAAACGACTATAAAGCATTTAACACTAAAAACGGTAGAACTGTTTATGATGGAGGTGGGGTGACGCCAGATGTATTGTTAGGGAAAAGAGAAAAGTCTAAATTTATAAAGAAGCTTATAGATAGCTCGCTGGTCTTTGAATTTGCTAATAATTATTACCACAACAACAATGTGAAAGACTTAGGTGATTTTAAATTAGGTGAAAAGGGTTTTAATAATTTTAAAAAAAGAAGCCTTGTTCATCCTGTTTTTTTAGAAGATAAAAGTATAAGAGAGATAAATGATTTGTACGACCATATAAAAAAAGAAGGTTTACAGGGTCTTGAAGGCACATTAAAAGAACTAAAAAAATCTGTAAATGAATCAAAGACCCGTTTAATAGAACTACATAAATCAGAAATTACAACCGCCTTGGAGGGTGAAATTATTAAGCGCTTCTTTTATAGAAAAGGTTTGTATACTTATTACTTAGTAAAAAGTAAAGACGTGAAGGCGGCGCAAGAACTACTAGGAAACACTAAATCTTATCTTAGTATATTGAATAGGTAAAATATTTTATTACCTTTAAAAAGAAAGTAAATTATATATGAAAAAAATTTATTTAATATTATTTTTTGTGGGGCATTTACTTCATTCACAAACAAGTAGTACGCATGTCGTTTATTTTGAAACTGGGAAGTATAATGTTCCTGAAATTGAAAGTAATAGGCTTGTTTTATTTGTACAAAGCTTAAAAGATATAAAAATAGAACGTATTTCTATTTATGGTTTTACAGATGACAGAGGAACAGATAACTATAATTTAACCCTTTCACAAAACAGAGCTGATGCTATTAAAAAAATATTTTCAAGATTTGGTGTTGATGACAATCTTATAAGCAACGTAGATGGCAAAGGAGAGGTTTTGTTAAGAATTGTTTCTTCAGAAAATTTAAATATTATAAGGGGATTAAATAGAAAGGTTGAAATTAATATAGAATACAGGAAAGCTGTACCACTTAGTGAAGAGCTTGAAAAAGAGGAAGAAACCACTATGTATTTATTAAAGGATGATCTTTCTGTGGGTGATAAAATAACCTTAGATAATATTTTATTTAAAACAGGTTACAGTAATTTAGAAAAAGAATCTAACAAGGTTTTAGAGAACATAGCAGCCTCCTTATTGAAAAGAAAAAACATCTATTTTACTATACAAGGGCACGTCTGTTGTACCAAAAATTCAAGAGATGCTATAGATAAGAAAACAGGAAAGAGAAACTTGTCGATGGCTAGGGCTAAATATATATATGACTATTTAGTTAAAAAAGGGGTTAAAAGGAGCCGTATGAAGTATGTTGGTTTAAGAAATAAATACCCTTTGGGAGGTGCTAGTAAATTCGATAGGAGGGTGGAAATTAAAATAACCTACATCTCTAAAAAAAATTAACACCGTTCCATTTCTATGTGAGGAATTCCATCCTCTAAATAAGTTTTACCAATAGGCTTAAATCCTAATTTATTATAAAAAGACTCTAAGTAGACCTGTGCAGAGATTTTAATATGGGAAGAGTTAAATTTATTATCAATTGCAGTAATAGAAGCTTCCATTATTAAAGATCCATAACTTAGGTGTCTTTCATTTTTATCAACTACTACCCTACCAATACTAGATTCATTAAAATAATCTCCTGGCTTAAATATACGAGTATAAGCAACTACTTTATTATTACTTTTTCCAATAACATGTAGTGATTTTTTATCCTTACCATCAATGTCTTGATAAACGCAGTTTTGCTCAACTACAAAAACTTCACTTCTTAGTTGTAGTAAATCATAAAGATCGTTGATTGATAATTCATTGAATGTTTTTATATAAATATCTAACATAGAATACTGGGATGTTTTAATATTAATAAAAAGGTATTAAAAAGATTTAATTTTATTAATTCTATTTTGGTGCCTACCACCCTCAAATTCTGTTGTTAAAAAAGTATTTACCATTTCTAAAACATCTTCTATATTTGTAAAACGTGCTGGTATACAAAGAATATTAGCATTATTATGAAGTCTTATTAATGATACTATTTCATTATTCCAACATATACCAGCTCTTATATCGGAGTATTTATTTGCTGTCATAGCGACGCCATTTGCGCTACCGCATATTAAAATACCATACTTGGAAATATTATTAATAATATCTTTAGCAACAGGATGTACAAAATCAGGATAATCAACACTAGTATCGGAGTCAGTACCATGATTAGTTACATTTATTTTCTTATTCTTTAAAAATTCTAAAATTTTAAATTTATAAACTGTTCCTGCGTGATCGTTACCTATTGATATGTTCATTTAAATATTTATTTAATTCTTAGTAAATTTACAAAAAAAGAAAAGTATAAAAAATATAATGTTAATAGCATGTTTAATTAGTTGTTGATAATTAATGAAGGAAAATGAAAACTAAATTTTTAATATTCATTTTTTTTTATCAACCACAAATAATAAATTATAAACCTAATAAAGTTATCTATTTGAGTTAAGTACTTATGATTATAAAAAAAGAGGTTGTTAACATAAAAAATTAAAAAAATTATTAATTAACTTGAATTATATTAGTTATTAACAATGTATAATAATCTATATAATTAATTGATTTACAATATTTTATATAGTTTATAAGATGTTTATAAGATGTTTATAATGTAACTTATATTATAATTATATAAAACTTATATAGGCTATTAACACACTATAATAAACACCATTAGTTTTTAAATAATTAAATAAAAAAATTATATAATTATATTAAATGTGGATAAAGTTAAAAAACGGGTGAGTCTTCGTTGAATTAAAGTGGTAAATTTGCTTAATCACATATCATAAATGAAAAGAAATAAGAACAATAAAAAGTCTGTACAAAATTATAGTGAAAGTATATTAACTATACTTAAACAAGATAGAAATAAGACTTATAATCATAAACAAATTGCTGCAAAGCTAGGGGTTAACGATTCAAGTAGTAGAAATCAAATTATAAAAAAATTACAAAAATTAGCAGGTCATAAAGAAATAGAAGAAGTTGAAAGAGGTAAATTTAAAATAATAAGCTCTACCGAATATTTTACAGGAACATTAGATATGGCATCCCGAGGGAATGGTTATATAATAAGTGAAGATTTTGAAGAAGATATTTTTATAGCTTCTAATAATATGAATAAGGCACTTCATGGAGATACCGTTGAATTATACATTTACAATCGTAAAAAGAATGGTAAACAAGAAGGCGAGGTAACACAAATTATAAAAAGAGCTCGCTCTGAATATGTAGGTATTGTTCAATTAAATGCAAAGTTTGCTTTTGTTGTTCCAGATAGTAATAAAATGCCTATAGATATTTTTGTACCCTTATCTAAAACTCTGAAAGCTGAAGATGGTGATAAAGTATTAGTAGCTTTAGAAGAATGGCCAGAAAAAGCAGATTGTCCAAATGGTAAAATAATAAAGATATTAGGCAAGCCTGGAGAACATAATACAGAAATTCATTCCATACTAGCAGAGTATGGATTACCTATAGAGTTCCCTTTAGAAGTAGAAAATTATGCAAATAATATAAATACATCCATCACAGAAGAAGAAGTGTTAAAACGTAGAGATATGCGTTCTACCCTTACATTTACTATAGATCCAAAAGACGCAAAAGATTTTGATGACGCTTTATCTTTTAAAGAGCTTGCAAATAGAAATTATGAAATAGGTATTCATATTGCAGATGTATCTCATTATTTACAAGAAGGAACAGTTCTAGACGATGAGGCTTATGAAAGAGCTACTTCTGTTTACTTAGTAGATAGAGTAGTTCCTATGCTACCAGAAGTGTTATCAAATAATGCATGTTCCCTCCGACCTCATGAAGAAAAATATACCTTTTCTGCAGTATTTGAAATAAATAACAAAGCAGATATAGTAAACCAATGGTTTGGAAGAACTGTAACATATAGTGATGCTAGATTTACTTATGAAGAAGCTCAACACATTATTGAGACAGAAGGTTGTGAAATACCAAAAGATATATCTATTACTAATAAATCTTATATAACAACAACCCCTATTAAAAACTCAATAATTAAACTAAATGAACTCGCTAAAATAATGAGAGAGAAACGCATGAAAGATGGCGCTATATCATTTGATAAAGTTGAGGTTAAGTTTAATTTAGATGAAACTAGTAATCCTGTAGGTGTTTTTTTTAAAACATCTAAAGATGCAAATAAACTAATTGAGGAATTTATGTTATTAGCTAATAAAAAAGTAGCTGAATTTATAGGAAAACAATCCCCTCAAAAAACATTTATTTACAGAACTCATGACGAACCTAACGATATAAAACTTCAAGGACTTCAACGAATAGTATCTCAATTTGGACATCAATTAGATTTTAAAAATAGAACTACAACAACAAATTCTTTAAATACACTTCTTAAAAACGTAAAAGGTAGTAAAGAGCAAAATTTAGTTGATACACTTACAATTCGTTGCATGAGTAAAGCAGAGTATTCAACTAAAAACATTGGACATTACGGATTAGCTTTTGATTATTATAGTCATTTTACCTCTCCTATTCGTCGTTATCCAGACGTCATGGTCCATCGATTATTACAACACTATCTAGATGGTAATAAAACAACTGACCAAGGAGTTTTTGAAGAAAAATGTAAACACTCTTCTAATATGGAAAGCCTTGCTACTAAAGCAGAAAGGGACTCTATAAAATACATGCAAGTTAAATACATGCAAGATCATAAAGAAGATAATTTTTTAGGAGTTATTTCTGGAGTTACCGAATGGGGTATGTATGTAGAAATAATAGAAAATAAATGCGAAGGCATGATAAGAATAAGAGATATAAAAGGAGATTTCTATAGATTTGATTCTGACGAATATGCCTTAATAGGTGAACGAACAAAAACAAAATATCAATTAGGAGATCAAGTAGAGGTTCGTGTAAAACAAGCAGACTTATTAAAAAAACACTTAGACTTTATTTTATCTTAATTCACACACAATGAAAAAGAGTATTTTTATTTTATTTTTATTTTTTTATTTTCCAATATTTTCCCAGGCTCCAATAAGTAAATCATTAGGAGAATTTTCTAAACTTAAAGTTTATGATTTAATTAATGTTGAGCTTATTCAATCCTCAGAAAATAGAATAGAGATATCCGGAGAAAATGCTAAAAGCGTTTCAATTATACAAAAAAATACGACTCTTAAAATAAGAATGGTGGTAAGTAAATATTTTAAAGGGCAAGATACTTTCGTTAAATTATTTTACACAAAAGTAAACACTATTGATGTTAATGAGGGGGCGAAAGTTATTTCTGAGACGCCAATCCAACAATATGAGGTAGAGTTAAAAGCGCAAGAAGGTGGAGAAATCACAATACCTGTTAACACTAAAGTTTTAACAATTAAATCTGTCACAGGTGGTAAAATCCAAGTATATGGTACCTCTAAATCACAAAACATAGATATAAACACAGGAGGTGTTTACAGGGGAGAAAAATTACAAGCACAATTTTCAAAAATAAGAATAAAAGCAGGAGGAAATGCGGAAGTAAGAAGCTCGGACCTTATTGATATTAAAATTTTTGCAGGCGGCCTCCTAACTGTCTTTGGACAAACAACGAACATAAAAAATAACAATATTTTTGGAGGGAAAATTATATATAAGGACTAATTTAAAAAGAATCAACTTTTTATGATTGAAGACATCCAAGCTGCAATCCCATTAGGCTTCTTTCTAGCTTTTATGATAGGACCGGTTTTTTTTATGTTAATAGAAACCAGTATAACAAAAGGAGTGAGGGCAGCAATAGCATTTGATATAGGAGTTATTATTGCGGATGCTCTTTTTATAGCCGTTGCCTATTTTAGTAGCTTTCAATTATTAGAAAATTTAAGCAATCTTCCAGGTCTTTATGTTTTTGGCGGCACAATTCTTTCTGTTTATGGGTTAATAATACTCATTAAAAAACCCAATGAAAAGCAAATAGAGAATGAGTTCAATAACACAACAAAAGCAAACTACTTTCAACTCTCTATAAAAGGCTTCCTATTAAACTTTATAAATATTGGTGTGTTGGTTTTTTGGCTAGGGGTTGTTGTTGTTACAGGACCAAGTTTTGAAAATAGTATAAACAGGTTCGTCGTTTTTTTTAGCACCTTATTGATAGCATACTTTTTAACCGACCTCGTAAAAATAATACTCGCAAAGCAACTAAAGAAAAAACTTACACCTAAAATAATCATAAAAACAAAAAAAATTCTCGGGGCTTTATTAGTAATTTGTGGACTTATATTAATCATAAAAGGCTTTTTACCTAAAGACAGTTTGAACCCGCAAAATATTATAGAAGAAATAAGATAACAAAAAAACCACAACAATCTGTTGTGGTTTTTATAACTTGAGGCGTCTAGCGGATTCGAACCGCTGTAGAAGGTTTTGCAGACCTCTGCCTAGCCACTCGGCCAAGACGCCAAAAACGAATGCAAATTTAAGCAAATTTAAAGACTACACAAGATAAATGAAAAATATCAGTAAAAACATAACTACGTGAAACCTTTAACAGCTATTTATTTTATAGTCAATCCTATTTCTGGAACGGGAAAAAACATGCTCACTCCAGAAATGGTATCTAGCGTATTTCCTTCAAGCGAGTTTAAAGCTGAAATAACCCAAACCCTACACCCAAACCACGCTACAGAGCTTACTAATAAACACATTACCAATGGAGCTGATATTATTGTGGCTTGTGGAGGCGATGGAACAATTAACGAAATAGCTAACTGTTTAGTGGGCTCTAATGTCAAACTAGGCATTGTACCAATGGGATCAGGCAATGGCTTGGCCTCAACTTTAAAAATCCCTAAATCTATTTCGGAAGCACTAAAAGTAATAAAAATATTACACAGCACTAAGATTGACGTGGGCGAAATTAACAAGCACTATTTTTTCAGTAATACAGGGATAGGTTTTGATGCGAATGTTATAAAAAATTATTCTAAAACAAATAAAAGAGAGTTAATATCCTATCTTAAAGCCTCTCTTATAACCTTTTTCAAAGACTCCCCTTCACTATATTTAAAAATAACTTCGGAATCACAAACTCTTTCTTTGAAGCCGTTTATGGTTTTTGTTTCCAATACAAATGAAATGGGTTATGATATTTCTCTAACCCCCAAAGCATCTATTCAAGATGGCATGTTAGATGCCATTGTTGTTGAGACGCTAAATAAATTAGAGGTTATTTGTTTTGCATTTTTATTACTAATAAGAAAGCCACATATCTTTAATAAGGCACATTACTTTCTAGCCCAAAATATAGAAATAGAAAACCTTAGTTCGGGTGGGTTTTTAATACAAATAGATGGGGAGTCTAAAGAAATACACTCCAACACTATTAATATAACTATAAAAAAGAGAGCACTTAACGTAATGGTTCCTTAAGCACCTAACGCGCCTCAGTAAGTACAATTGTTACTTTTTCCACATCACCTCCTATAGGAGGGTTTATTTTAGACACCGAGACAGTTGCTTCTGTTACTGATTTACAACTTTCAAAAACACGCAACATAATTCTTTTTGCAACAGCCTCCAGTAGTTTTGAAGGAATTCCCATTTCTTCAACCACAATTTTATTTAATATTACATAGTCAACAGTGTCCACTAAGGCATCTGAGATAGAAGACCGGCTTAAACTCGCTTTTACACTTAAATCAACCCTGTAGTCACTACCAATTGTTGTTTCTTCACTCAAACAGCCGTGATATGCATAAACCCTTATATTTTCAACCTTAATAACGCCCATTATTTATTTATTTTTGGTATAAAAATAATAATTATACTGAAGATATATCTATAAACTTTTTATTTGATTAATTTTGCTAGGTATTTGATCAAGAAATACAAACCATTATGTCAGACAACCACAAACCGCTCAACTTTATAGAGCAAATAATAGAAGAAGATTTAAAGAACGGTTTACCGCAAGACAAACTGCGTTTCCGATTCCCGCCAGAACCTAACGGATACCTCCATATAGGCCACACAAAAGCTATTGGTATAAGCTTTGGTTTGGGGGAGCGCTATAACGCTCCGGTTAATTTACGTTTTGACGACACGAACCCAACAAAGGAAGATCAAGAGTACGTAGATGCGATAAAGGAAGACATTAGATGGCTTGGATATAAGTGGGATAAAGAGTTATATTCATCAGATTACTTTAATCAACTATACACATGGGCGCTCCAAATGATCAAAGATGGCCGCGCCTATGTCGATTCACAGTCTAGCGAGGCAATGGCACTCCAAAAAGGAACCCCGATCCAGCCCGGAGAAGATGGACCATTTAGAAACAGGTCTGTTGAAGAAAACTTAGAGCTTTTTAGACAAATGAAAAGCGGGAAATTTAAAGGAGGAACCCATGTCTTGAGAGCTAAAATAGACATGAAGCATGTCAACATGTTAATGAGAGACCCTCTTATGTACAGGATACTACACACTGACCACCACAGAACAGGCTCGGATTGGTGTATTTATCCTATGTACGACTGGACCCACGGGGAAAGTGATTACTTAGAACAAGTATCACATTCTCTGTGTTCGTTAGAGTTTAAGCCACACAGAGAGTTATATGACTGGTTTAAAAAAAACATATTTAGTTACAGTAAAGACTCCCTTCCGTTAAAACCAAAACAACGAGAGTTTGCCCGTCTCAACTTAAGCTATACCATAATGAGTAAACGTAAATTACTCAGGCTGGTAGAAGACAAATATGTGAGCGGATGGGACGACCCACGTATGCCAACAATATCAGGACTTAGACGCCGCGGTTACACCCCCTCAGCGATTCGTAAATTTGTAGAAACTGTAGGGGTCGCAAAACGAGACAACACAATAGACGTATCACTTCTAGAGTTTTGTGTTCGTGAAGATTTAAACAAAATAGCCTCAAGGATTATGGCTGTTTTAGACCCGGTTAAACTTATAATAGAAAACTATCCCGAGGGAAAAGAGGGATGGCTTGATGCAGAAAATAATCCTGAAGACGAAAAAGCAGGGCATCGCTGCCTTCCATTTTCAAAGGTTCTCTACATAGAAAGAGATGATTTTAAAGAAGAAGCAAGTAGTAAATTCTTCAGACTCTCCTTAGGAAGTGAAGTTAGACTTAAAAATGCGTTTATTGTTAAAGCTAATAGCACTGTAAAAGACGCTAACGGCACAATTTTAGAAATACACTGTACATACGACCCAAAGAGTTTAAGCGGCAGCAAGACCCCTGAAAGCCTTCGAAAAGTTAAAGGCACGTTGCATTGGGTTTCTAAAAATCACGCGATTAAGGTGGAGGTTAGAGAGTATGACCGCCTGTTCACACATGAAGAGCCCGACAATCAGTTGGAAGATTTTTTAACTTTTGTAAATCCAAACTCGTTAAAAGTAAAGACCGCCTTTGTTGAGCCCCACATCCAAAAAGCATCTGTTGGTCAGCACTTCCAGTTTCAGCGTATTGGATATTTTAACCTTGACAAGGAGTCTACACCCGCTAATTTAGTGTTTAATAAAACAGTTGGTTTAAGAGACACGTGGGTGAAAAAACCACAAATTACTCCTACAAACAATCAAGTTTCATCTCAGGCTTCAAAACGAAAACCACTAGATCTAATTAAGCAATTAGGTAAGAAATACACAAACCTTCCAGAGCTTAAGCAACAAAAAGTAAAAGCGGAAATACAGTTGCTTGCTAAAGGTGTTTCTTATGAAGATTTAGAACCTTTATTTAATACAGCAGCTAAAAAAGTAGGTACACGAATTGCTGTAGTGATTGCATTAAAAGTTCTAATTACTGACGGTCTAGAGCTAAATCATCAAATCGATGCTTTTTTACAAGCGGCCAAAGCCGATAAAGCTCCCTTACTGAGTCAAGAGGTTTAAAGACTCCCTTTAATACTTGTATCACTTCCCTGTTTTTTAAAATCTAGTTTTAAAACTGTCTTTATCAAGTCATTTTTTGTTTGTGAAGACGCAAACTACTGTAAATTAGTAATTGTCGGCATGGTAGTTGATTTGGAGATTAAAACAATCAGCTCGAAAGCCTCGAACCTGCCTGTTCCAAATTATTAATTTTGTCGAAACAAACCGAAAAAAGACCCTAAACAGAAGTAGGTACCATTAAACCCTTCCCTTATGTTAAACAAAACAATTTATTTTTTAATTCTAATTATGGGATTAACGACCGCTATCGGCTGTAGTGATGACGACTCTCCTGCGGCTCAAAATTCACTAACACTCAGCATTAATAAGCTTGAAGATGTAGGAGCAAACTTTATTTATGAAAACTGGCTGATTGTAGACGGGTCTCCAGTTGCTGCAGGAACGTTTTCAGTCGACTCTAATGGAGTTTTGTCAGAAACTAAATTTTTAATCCCCGCTAAAACATTAGACAGCGCTACCGAATACGTACTTACAATTGAGCCCAACCCAGACCCAGACCCAACTCCAAGTAAAGTTCACGTTTTGGGCGGTGATTTTGTTAGTGATAATGCAGAAGTGTCTATTGATCATTCTAAAGCTCTAGGAACCAATTTTTCCACGGCAGCAGGAAATTACATCTTAGCAACCCCTACTGATGAAGATACTACAAACGAAAACAGTGGACTATGGTGGCTAGATCCGAACCCGTCAACAACTAATCTTTTCCCATCTCCAGGATTAACCCTTCCCACTCTTCCAGAAGGCTGGGAGTACGAAGGCTGGGTTGTTATTGACGGAGCCCCAGTTTCTACAGGTAAGTTCACCTCTGTTTCTGGAGCTGATTCTACTAAGTTATTTAGCGGAACAACGAGTGGCCCTCAATTTCCTGGAGAGGATTTTTTAATGAATGCTCCACAAGGGCTAACATTTCCTTTAGATTTATCTGGTAAAAAGGTTGTTATATCTGTTGAGCCTAAACCAGACACAAGTCCGGATCCATCAACTATAAAGCCATTAGAGGGGACAGTTCCTCCAAATGCTACAGACCATTTGTTATATACTATGCTAAATAAAGATATAGGGTCCGAAAATTTTGGATCTGTTAGTAGAGAATAGACAAAGGTCAATTTAAATAAAACCCCCTATAAAAACATATAATTTATAGGGGGTTTATAATTAATAATCAGTGCTTGATTATTATTTCATTTTCTTTGGAGCACTTTTCATAGCCTCACCAATTTGGTTGCTTGCTGTAAAGCTGGCCACCATATCGTTTAGCATATTACTCCCCGACTGTGGTGAGTTAGGCAACAATATAAGGTTGCTATTCGTTTCTTGTCCGATAGACTGAAGCGTATCATAATGTTGTGTTACAACAATTAGAGCTGATGCTTCTTGAGAGTTAATACCCACCTTATTCAACACCTCAACAGATTCTTCAAGACCACGAGCAATTTCTCGACGCTGGTCTGCAATACCCTGTCCTTGAAGACGTTTGCTTTCAGCCTCAGCTTTTGCTTTTTCAACTATTAAAATACGCGCAGCATCTCCTTCAAATTGAGCAGCAATCTTTTCGCGTTCAGAAGCGTTAATTCTATTCATAGCTTCCTTAACCTGTGAGTCGGGATCAATATCTGTTACTAAGGTTTTTATGATGTCATACCCGTAATCCATCATCGCTTCGTTAAGTTCTGTTTTAACAGCGATGGCAATATCATCTTTTTTTACAAACACGCCATCCAGCTTCATTTTCGGAACTTCCGCTCTAACAACATCAAAAACATAAGAAGTAATTTGATCATGTGCGAAGTCTAGCTTATAAAAAGCATCATAAACCTTAAGCTTTATCACCTTGAACTGCACTGATACCTTCAAGCGAACAAATACATCATCTTTTGTTTTAGTTTCTATTAACACGTCTAATTGCTGAATTTTCAGACTCATACGACCAGCAATCCGATCTACAAAGGGGATTTTAAAATGGAGACCAGACTGGCGGATGCATAAAAACTTTCCAAAACGCTCAATAATAACAGCGGTTTGTTGTTTAACTGTAAAAAGAGCGGCAAACAAAGATAATATTACAATAAAAACAATAGCTAATGTAGTATAGTTCATGGATTAAGAGTTTTAAATTAAAAATATTTATCTAAAATTACTAAATTTATCTGAGATTGTATGGTAATCATCGCAAAGAAATTCATAAAATTCATTGCGTTTTTATCTCAAAAATGCAAGAAACTATACGGTTGTTTTTAAATAAACTTCACTTTTTTTAGGAAGTCTTGAGGGATGATTAAAATAAACTGTTTTAGTATTGTATTCCGCCTCAATTAAGAAAAAACTACCCTTGTAAAACACCTCCTTAACAACAGCCTTAAGACCACTGTTTTCAACCACAAATACTTGATGCGAATAGTAAATAATGTTATTTATAATACTAAAGTCTCCAAAAAAAGCAGCGACCAATGGGTGTATAGGGTTATTATATATTTCTACCGGGCTTCCCTCTACCAAGATCTCATGATTCTCCAGCACAACCATGGTATCAGAATAAGGTAAAACATCTTCCTTATCATGCGTCGCCATTACACAAGTAATGCTATTTGATTTTAAGTAGCTAAAGAATTTTTTCCGTAAACTTTGTTTTTTAAAATTATCAATATGGCTAAAGGGTTCATCAAGAAGAATAATCTCGGGCTGCTTTGCAATAGCCCGGGCCAATGCCACGCGTTGTTTTTGGCCACCGCTTAAAAACTGAACTTTTGTGTCAGAAAAATCTTCTAACTCTACAACTTTTAAAAGTTCGTCAATGCGTTCTTTTTTTTCCTCAGGAAAAAAGTTTGATAAATAAGCTCCAATATTTTCAGCGACTGATATATAAGGCATTAGATCAAACTCTTGCGCCACATATTTCATAAAATCATGATCAACAACCAGCTTATCTTTCGGCCCCAAAATGGACTGCTCTTTCCAGGTTATGGCCCCACTAGAGACGTCCATTTTTCCGAAAATTAACTTGAGAAGCGTGCTTTTACCTGAACCACTGCCTCCTACTACAGATAAACAATTCCCTTTTTTTACAAAGACAGAAATAGATCGTAAGATCCTTTTCTCTTTGTAATTAAACGATACGTTTTTTATCGACAGCATTTAAAGGGCTTATAAAATATTGGCCACCAAATATTCGGCAATTTGAATCGCATTTGTAGCAGCACCTTTACGTAAGTTGTCAGAAACAATCCACATATTTAGGGTGTTTGGAAGTGTTTCATCTCTTCTAATTCTACCAACAAACACATCATCTTTTCCGTGTGCATAAATTGGCATTGGGTACGTATTTGTGTCTGGATTGTCCTGAACTGTTACACCTGAAGCCTGACTCAGAATTGTCCTAACTTCCTGAAGCTCAAAATCGTTTTCAAATTGAACATTTACAGATTCCGAATGCCCTCCAGAGGTAGGGATTCTAACAGCTGTAGCCGTGATGGCAAACGTTTGATCATTAAGTATTTTTTGAGGCTCTTTAGCCAGCTTCATTTCTTCTTTAGTGTAGCCGTTTTCAAGAAAAACATCGCAATGAGGCAAGGCGTTTCGGCTTATAGGGTATGGATAAGCCATTTCCCCTTTGACTCCTTTTATTTCGTTTTCTAATTGCTGAACAGCCTTCACGCCTGTTCCAGAAACCGACTGGTATGTGGAGATTACCACGCGTTTCATTTTATAGGACTTGTGTAGTGGAAAAAGCGCCATTACCAACTGAATGGTTGAACAGTTTGGATTTGCAATGATCATGTCCTCTTTGGTTAGTTCTGAAGCATTAATTTCAGGAACAACCAACTTTTTTGTAGGGTCCATTCTCCAGGCAGACGAGTTGTCAATGACAATAGTTCCTGCATCGGCAAATTTTGGAGCCCACTCAAGAGAAGTGTCTCCACCGGCAGAAAAAATTGCAATATCCGCTTGCATCTCTACAGCAGTGGTAAGACTCACTATAGAGTAGTCAGCACCTTTATAGCTTATTTTTTTACCAACACTTCGTTCAGAAGCAACGGGTATAAGTTCTGTGATTGGAAACTGACGTTCTTCGAGTAATTTTAACATGACCGTTCCCACCATGCCTGTAGCACCAACAACTGCAATTTTCATTTTATATATCTTTAATTTAGAAAGGTAAAATTAACAAATTAAGCGATTCACAAACATATAAAATTCAAAAACCAGGCCAACAGGGGTCGTCTTTATGAATCTCGCTAAAAAAGACTGTTTTTTTAGCAAATCTTTAATTTATATTAATTGGTCGTGACAGAATGTGTTATTTTTTATTCAGAATCGATATATACTGAAACCATAAAAAAACTACTTAATAATCTTACGAGTTATACGCTGTGAGATCCCGGTAATTAGCTCATAAGATATCGTATCAACAGCTTCAGCAATTCCCTCGGCGGAAAAACTTGAACCGAATAGAACAACCTCATCTCCTTCAAGACAGTTTATAGACGTTACGTCTACCATTATCATATCCATACAGACATTCCCGACAATAGGAGCTGTTTGTTGGTTGATAGAAACCGTTCCCGCATTGTGTCCGTAGTGCCTGCCAATTCCGTCGGCATGTCCAATAGGAATGGTGGCAATTTTAGAGTCTACTCTGCAAATGTGCCCGCGGTTATATCCAACACTTTCTCCAATAGATACACTAATAATTTGAGACACCACAGATTTTAAGCTAGCGACAGGTATTAAATTTTCACTCTCTTTTTTTGAATTTCCATACCCATATAAGCCAATTCCGCACCGAACCATATCAAATTGAGCTTCGGGATAATTTAAAACTCCAGAGGTGTTACACAAGTGTCTAATAATGGTGTAATCAAAGCTATTAATAAATTTTTCAGAAAGAGATTTGTATCGCTCTATTTGAGTGTCAGTAAATTTTTTTTCATTTAAATCTTCGCTTGCTGCTAGGTGAGAAAACACAGACTTTACTTTTAAGCAAGAAGCGTCAATTAACGTATTTAAAGCTAAATTTATTTCTTCAGGTTCAAAACCCAATCGGTTCAATCCAGTATTAAACTTTATATGCACGGGATAATTAAAAACATTACACTTTATCGCAACTTTTTTAAACTCTCTTAACGTCTTCAAGCTGTAAAGACTAGGTTCTAAAGAGTGCTTAATTGCTAATTCAAGATTTCCTAGTTGAGGATGAAGTACTAAAATAGGAACTGTGACCCCTGCTTCTCTCAACTCAACCCCTTCGCTAATATAGGCGACAGCAAAATAGTCAACCCCAATTTTTTGAAGATAATTAGCAATAACAGAGGCATCGCTTCCATAAGCAAAAGCTTTCACAACCGCCAAAAAAAGAGTGTTGTTTTGAAGTTTAGATTTTAGAAAATCAAAATTATGCTTTAAAGCGTTGAGATTAATTTCTAAAGTTGTTTCGAAGACCTTAGGCATTAGATTTTTTTTTTGCAACCGGAATATCAACAGGCTTTATGACGTCCAAGTCTTTTACCTTTTCTTTTGTGATTGCTTTATAATAAGCAGCGCGGCTTAGGGGCTCATACTCGTCTACTTCACCTAGAAGCACTAGAGATTCGTCCTTAGACTTTCGGTGGCTGTATTGTGCTAAATTGCCTGTATGCGTACATACGGCATGTACCTTAGTAACATACTCTGCTGTAGCCATTAGATTTGGCATAGGGCCAAACGGGTTTCCTTTAAAATCCATATCAAGACCAGCAACAATAACTCGAACTCCTTTGTTTGCAAGGGCATTACAAACGTTTACAATTTCATCGTCGAAAAATTGAGCCTCATCTATTCCAACAACATCACATCCATCTGCTAGTAGCGGGATATTAGAGGCTGATGGGACTGGGGTTGATCGAATCTCATTCGCGTCGTGCGATACGACCATTTCATCATCATACCTTACATCAATAGCAGGTTTGAAAATTTCAACTTTTTGTTTTGCAAACTGTGCACGTCTTAGGCGGCGAATTAATTCTTCTGTTTTTCCAGAAAACATCGATCCGCAGATTACTTCGATCCAGCCAAATTGTTCTTTAGGGTTTACTGTATTTTCGAGAAACATTTTGTAATTTTAACACCAAACGAAAATAACATTCGTTTCCATAAAGGTGGCGTAAATTTATTAAAAATCAAAAGTATAAATTTAAAAGTTATAAAAAAGCATTATTAAGCAGTTTGCGCCCCCTTAAAAATAGATTTAATTTAATCAATACTACAAAATGAAAAAGCAGCTAGAATCGGAATTATTAAGTATCGCCCATAAAATCCTTAAACTTACTGGAAGAGAGGATCTTGGGAAAATGCAAACCGAAATAGCGCTGCTTTATCAAAAAATTACAATTTTAAAGTTTATTGAAGAGCACCACGACGGACAGGTTCCAGAGTCAGTTGAGTCAGACTCTTCTTTTTTTGAATCGCTTGAGCCTGCGCAAGAACAGCTAGCGACCGTTGTGAATTCCGAAGTTCATAAACAAGAAGAACACAACAAGCCAGAACAAGAGTTAGAAATTCCGGAGCCAGAGATTGAAGAAACAGGGAGCCTAACAGCTGCAGCAGTGGATCAGTCAGAAGAAGAAACTGAAGAAAGCCCTGTACTAGAACTTCAATCAGAATCTCAATTAGAAGAGACGACCACCCCGCTTAACGAACCAACAGAGCACGATCTTAGTGAGCTATCTCCAAGCTATAATCAACTTCCAATTTTCGATGCTGTTGAAGCCCCCCCCCAGATAACCTCATTAAATGATCAATTAAAGTCTCAAGGCTTCCAAGTGGGGCTTAATGATCGATTGGCTTTTGTAAAAAGCTTATTTGAAAACAGCAATGAAGATTATGACCGAGTTTTATCTCAGTTAAGTACTTTGGATTCATACGAACAAGCTACTAGTTTGTTAAACTCCATTATTAAGCCAGACTATAATAACTGGGAGGGTCAAGAGGATATAGAGGCTCGATTTTTAGAGATAATTGAAAAGAAATTTAATTAAGCTCAAGCCTATCAAGGTTCCAAATACATTATTTTCATTACTTTTAACCACTAAATATAATTGAAATGTCTTCAGAGATAAAATACGCGGTTTTTGGAAGCGGAAGTTGGGCCACGGCCATCGTTAAAATGCTTTGCGAGAACCTTGATGAAGTTGGTTGGTATGTAAGAAAACAACAAACCATTGACTACATCCTTTCCGAAGAGCATAACCCTTCGTATTTAAGCTCCGTAGAGCTTCACATGAAACAACTAAAGTTAGAGAGTGATATAAACAAGTTAGCAGCTTATGCGGACATCTTAATATTTGCCATTCCTTCAGCATTTATTGAAACAGAACTAGCAAAACTAAATATTGATATTTCCTCCAAAATAATAGTGTCAGCAGTTAAGGGAATTATTCCAGAATCAGGGCTGTTAGTTGGTGAGCATTTTCACGAGAAACATTCAATAGAGCTAGACAACATTGCTGTTTTAGCAGGTCCTTGCCATGCGGAAGAGGTTGCGCTGGAGCGTTTATCATATATTACAATTGCCTGTACAAACCTCACTATTGCAGAAGAAGTAGCCGCTCAGTTTTCTAGCCATTATATTAGAACCAAAACTCATGATGATGTTATTGGTGCAGAGTACGCAGCAATGTTAAAAAACATTTATGCAATTGCAGCAGGTGTCGCTCATGGCCTAGGATATGGTGATAATTTTCAAAGTGTTTTGATGAGTAACGCGACACGCGAAATGAAACGCTTTATAAAAAGTGTTCATAAAATGAAGCGAAACATTAACGAGACGGTCTATTTAGGCGATTTATTAGTTACGGGTTATTCTGTATTTTCAAGAAATAGAATGTTTGGAAATATGATCGGCAAAGGGTATACGGTAAAATCCGCACAGATGGAAATGAGTATGATAGCGGAAGGCTTTTACGCGGCTAAAAGTGCATTCTTAATAAACCAAGAATCGAAAACCCCTTCTAAAGCCCCTATCATAAACACGGTTTACGAAATTTTGTATCTCCACAAAAACCCTAAAGAGTCATTTAAGAAACTAACAGAGAAGCTTTGTTAGGGCACCCTTAAAACAGGTGATTTTAAAATTTAATCATTTCATTTCTAAAGAAGTAAAGATTTTTATAGGGCTTTATTCTGGCTTAGTTTTCTGAAAGAGGAAAAGAAAAGATCACTAAAAAACGTATTTTATTGAACACGAAACTCTTGGAGCCGATTGAGAATCTTAAGATTTTAAAACGCCTCTTAGATTCATTAAAGGGATCTTTTCAAGCAGTGACTCGTTGATGGTGTTTTTTTGAAACTCAAATCTCTTTTCATAGATTTTATTATCCTCAAAAAAAGACAGGTTAAACACATTGTTCATTGACAAAACATTTTCTTGAATCATCTCAATTTTCGCAAAACTTTTTGCTGGAAGAGCATCAATTTTTTTTCTAAAAGTTGTTGTTATTTTATCTTTTGAATACCCTTTAGTCACAATAATGATCATATCTAAGCAAACCGACTTGTTATTAATTATATAGGCGTTCCAGTCAAAAACTTTATAGGCTTCATTGTATTCTTTCACAACAGCGATGTACACGTTTTTCACTTCGGTTATGAGAATGTCTTTTTTCAAAAAAAGGAATTTATAATGCGCTTTTAAATTGCTCTAAAAAGCGAACGTTGTTTTCACTTAACAATCTGATGTCACTAATCTGGTGAAGTAACAAGGCAATTCTGTCGATTCCCATTCCAAAAGCAAAACCAGAGTATTCTTTAGAGTCTATTCCACAGTTTTCAAGAACGTTTGGATCCACCATGCCACAGCCCATAATTTCCAACCAACCGGTTCCTTTGGTCATTTTGTAATCCGTTTCAGTTTCTAACCCCCAGTACACATCAACCTCAGCACTCGGTTCTGTAAAAGGAAAATAAGAGGGACGAAGCCGAATTTTTGATTTACCAAAAAGTTCAGTTGTAAAATATTGAAGCGTTTGCTTCAGGTCTGCGAAGCTTACGTTTTTGTCTATGTAAAGTCCTTCTACTTGATGAAAAAAGCAATGCGAACGTGCTGAAATAGCTTCATTTCTGTACACTCTTCCAGGTGAAATAGTACGGATAGGAGGCTGATTATTTTCCATGTACCTGACTTGAACCGAACTTGTGTGTGTGCGCAATAAAATATCGGGATCTGTTTGTATAAAAAAGGTATCCTGCATATCTCTAGCAGGATGGTGCTCGGGTAAATTTAAGGCAGTGAAATTATGCCAATCGTCTTCAATTTCCGGCCCTTCACTTACGTTAAACCCTATTCTAGAAAAGATATCAATAATTTGATTTTTAACCAACGAAATTGGGTGCCGCGCGCCTATTTCAAAAGACTCACCAGGACGTGATAAGTCACCAAAAAGAGCATTGTCGGTCACATTGTTTGTCAAGGATTGCTTTAGTGTGTTGACTTTTTCTTGCGCAGTACTCTTTAAGTTATTAATAGCCTGTCCAAAATCTTTTTTTTGTTCGTTTGGCACTTCTTTGAAGCTCGCAAACAGTTCTGTTAAGAGTCCTTTTTTCCCAAGAAACTTAATTCTAAAAGCCTCCACGTCTTCTAACGATTGCGTGTTGAAAGCTTCAGCTTCTTCTATAAGTTTATGGATGTGTTCTATCATAATAATGTAAAATAAAGACCAAATTTAAGAAAAGTTAACTAATAAATTCTGCCTCAAGAAAATAGTTTACAATAGCGTCCTTCATAAGAACACTTTGTTCACCAGCCTTAAGGTTTGGTAAAGCCTCTTTGACGTTGTAATGAGGCCAGCCTTGTTCGTCAAAATAGTCAAACACGTAATATCCGTAAGGCTCTAAAAGTCGACAAATTGCAATATGCATTAGGTTAAGCTTTTCGTCCTTTTTAAATCGACGGTGAAGCTGTCCAAGTTCCTGAACACCAATAAGATATATAATTCCGTCAAGGTCTAAAGTTTCGCCATCCGCAAACTTAGAGGATAGTTTTTGCACCACCTCTTCCCATCGTTTTTTAAGTTCTTCGTCTCGAGCCATAATTATTTCGTAAATTTAGGGTGTATTAAAATAGAAACGAAACATTTGCGTTAGAATGTTAATGCTATTTTTTAAAATAAACTATCAACTATGTCTGTTATTGATATTATTATTGGAGCACTTATACTTTACGGAATTGTTAAAGGACTTTTCAAAGGTCTTTTTGTTGAAGTCACCTCTTTGTTAGCACTAGTGGTTGGTATTTATGGAGCTGTACATTTTAGCAAGTACGCTGCCCAAATTTTATCAAATAATTTTGACTGGAGCCAGAACACTACTAGTATTACCGCTTTTGCGGTCACTTTTGTGGTCATTGTGCTAGCAATCTCCTTAGCGGGCAAAGCACTCACTAAACTTGCTGACTTTGCTGCGCTAGGCCTTTTAAATAAATTATTAGGAGCCCTTTTTGGGGGCACCAAAATTGCCTTAATAATTAGCGTGTTATTATTGATTCTTAGCACATTAAATCAAACAATACCATTCGTTTCAAGCGACGAAATTGAGAGGTCTTTACTTTACAGCCCTGTAAAATCGTTAGCTCCAATGATTTTGCCAGATCTAATGAGCGCTGCTAATGAAATAGAGTTACCAAGTATTTCTACTCCTTAGTAGTTTTTTAGTGCTGCTATTTAATCAAGCTTTTAACACAATCGTCAAAATCATTATAGATATTCTCTTCAGTAATAAATGAGGGAATAAGATCAATTCGCTCCATCATGTATCGCGGTTGTTTTAACACGTTTACAAACAGCACGTCTACGTTTTTAGTTTTCAAATCTTGGATCATATCTTCCATAGCATACAGTCCAGATTGGTCCATATATTGCATCTTGCCAAGCCTTAAAATAACCGTAGTGGCTGTATCCGGAATTTGTTTGTATAATTGTTGAAAATCAGAAGTAGACCCAAAAAACAAAGGTCCTTTAATGTGTTTAATAAACACGGTCTCTTTTAGTGTTTCAGGAAAATCACCCTCATCTGGCCACGCTTTTTCTTTTAAAGGTTTAACCTCAGAGTATTCAGACGTCAAATCTCCAATTTTTTTCATAAACATCAAGCAAGAAATAATTAAGCCGATTCCAACAGCAAAGATCAAGTCCCAGAACGTAGACAAAAACAATACGACAAGCATAATCAAAACTTCAGAGCTTACTTTTAGAGGTCCAAAAGAAAGATCTCTCGGAAGTGCCGGTATTGCTTTGAGTCCTTTATAGTCCATAACGCCAATTCCAACCGTGATTAATATTCCCGACAGAACCGCGGTAGGAATTTTAGAAGCAATGGGCCCCATCGCTAGCAAGACAAAAAGCAACATAACGCCCGCAATCATTCCTGAAAGCTTTGTTTTTCCTCCGGAGTTTATATTAACAACTGTTCTTATGGTCGCCCCTGCGCCAGGAATGCCGCCAAAAATGGATGCTATACTGTTTCCAATTCCTTGTCCAATAAGCTCTTTATTTGGTCTGTGCTTCGTCTTGGTCATGTTATCAGCTACGATACTTGTAAGCAGTGAATCAATAGCGCCTAGCAGAGCAAGCGTGAACCCGGTTAATATATACGGAGTTATTGTGGCCAGTTTAAATTGAGTGAAAATAGCAAGTTGAGGTATTGGCAATCCGTTAGGAATTTCTTCAATAGGTATATAATCAAGTTCAAAGGCCACGGCGATACCAGCCATGACAACTAAAGCAACTAGCGTGCTAGGAACTACCGTTGTGATGCGCTTAAACCCATAAATAATCAAAATAGTTCCCAATGCTAGTAACAGCTCTAGCCAATTAATATTTTGCAAGGCTCTTGGTAGGACTTTTAACGCCCCTATAGTCCCAGAAGCCTCTTTTGAAGCAAGTGTTTTAGCCTCTTTAAGTATGTTTTCTTTTGTAATTAACGAAGCTCTATCAATGGTGCTTTTAAGGTTTTCTAAAACTAAAACACCCTCTCCGGCCTCATCTTTTAAAATATTTTGAAGAATCACTTTTTTAGCTTGTGCTTTAAAAAGATTAACGTAGCCTGCATCTTCCTTAGGATTATACCCAAGAGAAGGCAGGACTTGAGTTAATAATATAATAACTCCTATGGCGGTCATAAAACCAGAAACGACAGGATAGGGAATATATTTAATATACTTCCCTAGGCCCAGTAACCCTAGTCCCACTTGAGACAATCCGGCTATCAAGAACACGGTTAAGATTGCGGGGAGAGCAACATTTATGTCTCCATCATTAGCAGCAACAATACCAGAAACAATAACCATGCTTACGGCCGTCATTGGTGCTGTAGGGCCAGAAATTTGCGTGTTAGTTCCTCCAAAAAGAGCAGCAAAAAAACTAATAAAGATAGCGCCATAAAGACCTGCGCTAGGGCCAAGACCCGAAGACACTCCAAAAGCTAAAGCCAAGGGTAGCGCCACAACTCCGGCGGTAATACCTCCAAAAGCATCTCCTTTAATATTTGAAAAAAATTGTTTCATTGTAGTAAGATTAAAATTAGATTTCACAAAGCAACTAGGCTTTGACGTTTTCAAAAATATAATTTAAACCAAGTCTGGAGGCGGGGAGATATTTACAACAGGAAGCGCCTTAAAATTTCTTCTAAAGAATCCAAAGTTTAACGTAAGAGGCGCTATGTAGAAGCACACTTCTGAAATGAGGCTATTAACAAAATCAACCTGTGAGAACTCTCTAGAGTTTTCTATGTCCTTGTTGTCGGTTTCTGTTTCTATTGAGGTCATTACAGACGGCAGGTCATGCTTTGAGATTAAAAGCATAAAGGAAGGCGCTGTTAAAATTAACAGAAAAACAATCGAAAAAGAAAAAGAAATAAGTTTACGCACAGTCATTTTACTATCAATTCATGGTAAATATATAATAAAAACGAAAAGAACTTCGACAAAAATTAAATAATTCTTAAAGTTAAAGTTCTTTTATTTCAGAATTCGTAATCCAGCCAGTTTCGCCATTTTTTAGTTTAATTTTTGACCAATCAGAATCATATTTTTCAATCACAAAAACCTTTGTACCCTCGTGTAACGTAAAGGCGTTTTCCGCTCTAAGGTTCGGCTCTGTCTTTGCCTCAACTTCTTTTGCAAAAATAATTGCGGGTCGGGAAGATATTTCAAGACTTTCTTTTTTGAGTAATAAACAAAAAGTGCTAATTAAGAGTATTAAAACAAAACCGCTACAAATGAAAAACAATCTTTTTTTTGTTTCTGAGTAGGACAGAAAATAACACAAAAACAATACCACAAATAAACTGGCAGCACCCACGCATCTTTTCGCCCATCCATCTAAACTCATGCTGTTTACAGTCTGGTGAAATAATTTTGAAAGTCCGTTTTTAGGAATTTCTTGAATAGCATCCACCGTCATTTTTTGAGCAAAGCTTAGGTTGGTTATAATATCTTCGTCTTTTGGATCTAACAAAAGTGCTTTTTCATAATAATAAATACTTAATGCAATTTTATTAAGCTTATAATGACAGTTGGCGATATTGTAATATAACGAAGCGGAGTGTTGGCTAGCATCTAATATAGAGGTGTAGGTCGATAGGGCTCTTTGATAGTTTCCAGAGTTATACAGCTGATTTGCTTTATCAAAAGACTCGTTTACTTGTGCCAAACAAAAGGAACCAACTAACCAAAAAATAATAAAATATTTCATTGTTTTATTTTAACTGTTTGTCTAATGCGTTAATCACCTGTACCGCTTTGTCATAGTCGTTTTGCATATCAAGAGAAGTAAGAGGCGTGTATCTAGCAAGCTCACAAGCAGTTAAAATAGAAATAAACCCCTCTAATGTTGTGCTTTCCACCTTCTTTTTTGTCAACAATTCGTCTATTTTTTCTTTATTAAATTCGCTTGTCTCGATACGTAATTTTGATTTTAAGTAATTATATAAAGCACGCTCTAGGGCGTTGTAAAACTTCTCTTTTTGCCCTAAAGATTTTTTGGCGTCAATTAAGTATTTTCGAGCCAATCGATTTGTTTGTCTAATTTTATTCCCAGAAACATCTAACGCTTTTATTGTTCTGTTTTTTACAACAAACAGTAAAACGGGAATAAACAAAAATGGACCGAAAAGCAACACCCAAAATAACAGGGATTTGAAAAATGGTTCCGATTGCAGAGGGGTAAACCCTGTATTGGTTTTAAAAGAACGGAACAGTTTTAAATTAGGCTTGATATTGTTTTCAGACAATAGGTTAGTAACCTTGTTTTCAGCTTCAGAATTTGCATTAGGCCTAGGATCTACAGAAATAACCAAACGTTCAGATTCTAGTGACTTATAGCGTTTAGTTTTTACATCAAAATAAGAAAAGGTAACGCTAGGAACAGGGTAGCTTCCCGGATCATTAGCCACAACGGTATAGGTGTCGCTAATTTTACCTCTCATTCCGGAAATTAGAGTTGTTACTTTTTCGTTATGCTCGGGTTCGTAAACCTCTAAGGCGCTTGGAAGAACTAGCTCGGGCAGTCTAAACAGTTTTAGATTCCCTTTTCCAACAACCTCAAGCTTAACCTCAAAGGCTTCTGACGCTTTCAACGCTTTTTTGTTTGTAGTCAAACTAAAATCAAAAGTCCCCACAGCTCCTGAAAAACTTTCTGGCTTCCCTTTTTCAGGAAGAGGCTTTACGTTAATAGCTCTATTACCTGCTGAGACCCTCCTGTTAACGGTACTCATAAAGGAACGACCAAACACGTCACGCCTATTGGAAGGAACCTCAACAGTCACGTCAAGAGATAGGGGTTCAATGTTTAATTTCCCGCTTTTTTGGGGATATAAAACTGTTTTTCTTAGAATAACATAAAGGTAGTCTTCACCCTTATAAGTTCCTTGTTGTGCCCCTAAGCCGTTTACATCAATGTTTTGACTCCAGAAGTCGCTATACCTAGGCTTGTCTATTTCACGGGAGTTTCTAACCCCTATCCCAGGTGCTATATATAACTTATGCACAACGGTTATAGCTTCATTTAAATACGGATTTAAATTTGAAACTTCTGCAACAAGGTGAATTTTTTCTGAAGCAACGTAGTTAGGGTCATTCGGGTCCTTTGGCTTGTCTATCGCGGCACTCACTATTATTTCTAAAGTAAGTGTTTTATAGGTCTCTCCTTCAATTTCAATAGTTGCTTGCCCAATACTAAATACCCCTCTTTTTTTTGGGGCCAAGAAATAACTGTAGGTTTTGGAAAACGATCTTACACCATTAATCCAAGAATTGTTAATAGACTGACTAGGTCCGCCAACAACAGTGAAGTTCTCAAAGCTAGGCGGCTCAAAGTCGTCACCATCTTTATTCATTGTAAAATCAACACGCAGTCGCTCGTTGATTCCAAGCTTCCGTTTACTAACCTTTGCATCAAAAGAGACCTGAGCGGAGACCATCCCAGAAATGAAAAACATAAATATAAGAGCTCTTAGTTTCATTTTACCAGTCCTTTTCTGTTTGAATTTTAATCCCTTTTGTTTTGGATGCATTCATTTTTTCTTGCACCTTTTTTTCTTCATTATTCATAGCTTCAAGTAGGTTTTTTACTTGTTGTGGAGACATTTTTCCAGGTTGAGGTTTTTGTTGCCCCTTATCCTTATTTGGGTCATTATTCTTTTGGTCCCCCTTATCGTCTTTCGGCTTGCCATCTTCATCTTCGTTATCTCCTTCGTTGTTTTTATCTTCGTCTTCGCCCCCTTCTTCTTTGTTTTTATCTTCGTTATCTTTTTTCTCGTCACTATTTTCTTTCTCGTCTTCATTTTCGTCCTTGTCTTTTTCTTTGTCCTCATCATCGCCGTCGCCGTCGCCTTCACCTTGTTCTTTTGCACATTCTTGAGCAAGCGCTAAATTATAACGACTTTCGTCGTCAGATGGATTATTTCTTAGAGCATTTTTATAGGCCTCAACCGCCTCTTTGCAGCGCTTCTGTTGCATTAGAGTATTTCCAATGTTATGATATGCCTTGTGTTTTTCTAATTTAGAACCGCTATTGCTAACCGCTTCAATGTGGCGCAACATTGCTTCATCATAAAGTTCAGAGTTGTAATATGCGTTTCCAAGGTTATACGAACCAGCAGCATTATTTTTCTTTATGGAAACCCCCAATCGGTATTTTTTTTCAGCCTCTACAAAGTTTTCGTTAACAAGATAATTTCCATCAAAGATATAATTATTAGACTGGGATAGTTGAGCTTCATCATTTTGAGCGTTCCCTAACGTGTAGCTAAACAACAATATAACTACAGCACACCAGCCAAGTCCATAAGAATGGTTGGTTCCTGTTTTTATATCGATTGTTATATTTGTTGTTAAACTCATAAGTTTTCGTTAAAAAGATTAAGACGTTTTAGCCAAGCGGTTTTACGCTCCAAAAATAAAATATCTAAAATCAGAAAAAACAAACCGATTCCTAAAAACCACTGAAATTGGTCTTTATATTCAGCAAATTCTTTAGCCTCAAACTCTTTTTTATCCATTGCGTTTAAGGCGTCTCTAATTTGTTTTACGACATCAGCGGTCTGGTTTCCGTTTACATAGTCGCCATTTGCTTTATTTGCGATCGTTCTTAAGGTTTCTTGATTTAATCTAGTAATGACCGTCTCATTATTTTGGTCTTTTTTATAACTCATGACTACCCCATTTCTTTTTAATGGGATCGGCCCCCCTTTTTCACTTCCAACTCCAATAGTGTAAATTTTTATTCCTTCTTCTGAAGCTGTTTCTGCAACCTCTACACTTAAGTCATTATGGTCTTCACCATCAGAAATTATAATTAAAACTCGATTGGTTTGTTCATCATCATCATAATAATTCCGCGACAACTGAATCGCCTCATCAATAGCTGTTCCCTGTGAAGAAAGCATATCGGTGTTCATGCTTTGTAAGAACATTTTCGCCGATGCGTAATCAGTCGTAATTGGGAGCTGTGGAAACGCCTTGCCGGCATAGGCAATAATACCAACTCGGTCGCTTGCTAAGTTATTTATTATTTGAGTAACGAGCTGTTTTGACTTTTCTAATCTGTTTGGCGCTACATCTTCAGCCAGCATGCTTTTGGAGACATCTATCGCAAAAACAATGTCAACTCCTTCTCTTTTTATAGTTTCAAGTTTTGTGCCAATTTTAGGGTTTACCAGTCCAATTATTAAAAAGCTAATTGCCAAGCAGAGGACTACAAATTTTAGAGTTGACTTGAAAAAAGACAAGTCTGGGCTTAATCTTTTTAGAACGATTGAGCTTCCAAATCCCTTTTGAATTCTTTTTTTCCAGAAGTAAGTCCATAAATAGGTAATCAACATCATTGGAATGATGATAAATGCCCAAAGCCATATGTTCTCTTCTAATTGATACATTTAAATAAAACTTCTAAATAAGGTGAATCTTAATAAGAATTCAAACAGTAACAACCCTAAAGCAAGCAAGACTAGCGGTCTAAACTTTTCTTCATAATTATAAAACTTAAATTCCTCTACTTCTGTTTTTTCTAGGGCATCTATTTCTTTATAGATTGCTTTCAACTTACGATTATCAGTCGCTCTAAAATACTTTCCACCCGTAACTTCGGCGATTTCTTTTAATAGTTCTTCATCGATTTCTACCTGAACTCTTCCATATTGAAACACTCCGTTGTTAAGCGCTACGGGGGATAATGCCATTCCGTTGGTGCCAAGTCCAATAGTATATGTTTTGATGCCATACTCTAAAGCAAGTTCACTAGCTGTTTGAGGATCAATAAACCCAGCATTATTTACGCCGTCAGTTAACAGAATAATAATTTTACTTTTTGCACGACTGTCTTTTATCCTATTCACAGCAGTTGCAAGACCCATTCCTATAGCTGTGCCTCCCGTTATAATCGTATTATATTTAATCCCTTTTAAAGACTGTAAAACAATACTTTTATCGCTGGTAATAGGCGTTTTCGTATAGCTTTCGCCAGCGTATTCTACCAGGCCAATTCGATCGTTAGGGCGCCCCTTAATAAAGTCCGCTGCTACGTTTTTTAACGCCTCAAGACGGTTTGGTTTTAAGTCTTTTGCCAGCATACTAGCAGACACATCAATCGCCATAACAATATCCACCCCTCGAGTTGTTTTTGTTTTAGAAGAAACCTCAACCGTCTGTGGGCGCGCTAGAGCGCAAACAATAAGAATTACAGCGATTATTCTTAGCCCAAATAACAGGTGCTTGATGGTTGTCCATACGGAAGTTTTTTTAAACCCCTGTACGCTAGAAACGCTTAGCTGAGCTGTTTGCTTTCTGTTTTTCAAGACATACCAAAACACCAAAACTGGAATGACTGCGAGTAGCCATAAAAATTCTTTTTGAGTAAAATCGATTCCTTTAAACATTACTTTTGTTCTTCTGTTAGTGTGATAAGCTCAATTGAATTTAGAATGCGTTCCATAATTTGATCTGCATATACATCCCCTTCTTTCCAGATTAAAACAATTTGTTGCAGCAAATCAGGGGTTGAAAACCCTAATACAACGTATTTTCCCTTAGTAAGTATATCATCAATAAGAAATTCGGCCGCGCCAAAAGTTTTAACACCCTCCTGACCATTAGGCGTTATAAACTGTTCGTTTCTTGAAATAATATTTTTAGCGCCGTCTTTTTCAAAGCCATCCAACACCCCTTCAGTTGCCTTTAAAACATCAATAGCCACTTCTTTCTCGTCACCATCATTTGGTTCTGAAGCATATTTAGAGCTTGTTATGAGAACATCTATTGGGGTTTCTGAACCCGCGTAAGCAAAGGAACTAATTTGAACTTTTCCTTTCATTTCTTCAGGAAGTTCAATAAGCTGCCGTGCTAAAACTTCAGGAGTTGAAATAGTAATTCCCGGCGCACCATATTCACTTGTAACCCAAGCCGTTTTTTCTAATAAAATTTTACTTGGATTTCTAAGAAGGGTATCTTTTACGGTTGTAAATCCAGAACGGATAATTAGAACTGTAACTGTAAGAACTAGGGCCCCTATTAAAAGGGTTATAATTTTGTTTCGTTTGTTTCGTTTTTGCTTGCGCTCAAGCTTTTCACGGTATTTTAAATCTTGCAACAATTCTTCCTCAGTAGGCTCAGGTAATCCTTCTTTGACATGTTCTATTTCAAGCCCTATAGTACCTTTGTCTAGTTTTGCTAATTCGAAGTCGGGTTTAGATTTGGCAAACTTGACTAAGTCGGCGCGTTTTAATATTGTTTCAATGTTTCGAATTGTATTTGTGCTCAGATCAATTTGATTAGCAGCTTTTAGTGTTTGTAAACGAAACACAAGCTCGTCTGTTGTGCTTTCAAGCGACTGGTCATATACTTTTTCATCTAAGTATTGCCTTAGAATCAAAGTTAAGTCTGAGTAAAACGTTTTAATTTCTTTATTTTCAAAATAACGTTCTTCGTCAAGGTTTTCTAGGGCAAGTTTAGCACGTTCATATGGGGGAAGCGCTGCAATCTTTTCAGCATCTGTTAACGGTTTTTTACGCCAAAAAAACCAATATAATAAGCCGCCTATAATCAATAAAATCACCACAAAATATGCCATACGAGACCACAGGCTAGAGCGTGTTTTCTTCACGTCCGTAATAGGTTTTATATCAAACAATTTTTGCTTTGTAGTGTCTATGCCAACTGCATTTACCTGAACCCTAAGAGAATCGGTGTAGTAAACGTTATCTCCAATAATAATTTTTTGCTTTGGGATGGTATAGGCTCCAGAATCGAACTGGGTAATCCCGTAGGTTTTGGTGAGTTGATAATATCCGCCCTTTTTTGTGCTATCTATGGGGTAGCTATTAATGACTTCAAGAGGCTGAAAGGTTTGCTCTTCAGAAAAAACAACCAAAGATGTAGAGTCTACGTCCACCTGGATTTTATAGCGCAACTCCTCACCAATTTTAATAGCAGTTGAGTCTATACTTGAAGTTACCTGGCTATTGGCTGCTAGAGAAAACAGCATATAAATAGCCGCCCAAAGAAAACTTTGACTCGAAAACTGTTTTATGTTTACTTTTAGTTTCATTTATTAGCTACCCACGTTGTTTAAAATAACCTAATAATTTCTTCACATAACTTTCGCCAACCATACAGTCAAGTGTCCCAGCACCTGATTTTTTAAAGCTATCAGAAAAGTACTGAACGCGGTTTCTGTAATTATCCTCATAGCCCTTACGAACAGATTTGGAAGATGTATTAACCAAGAAAGAGCTACCGGTCTCTTGATCTTGCACTTGGATCATCCCCAGACTTGGAATCTCAGCTTCGTATTTATCGTAAACTCTTATCCCAGTAATATCATGTTTTCCAGAGGCAATTTTTAAATTATGCTGATAGTCGTCAGCCATAAAATCAGATAGAAGAAATACAATCGCTTTCTTTTTCATAACATTAGACAAAAACTTTAACCCTTCAGCAATATTAGTTTTTTTGCTTTTTGGTTTAAACTCAATTAATTCTCTAATGATTCTCAACACATGGGAGCGGCCTTTTTTTGGAGGGATGTACAGTTCAATAGTGTCGGAAAATAAAATGAGTCCAATTTTATCATTATTTTGTGTGGCTGAAAATGCAAGAGTGGCCGCAATTTCCGTGACAATTTCATTTTTAAACTGCGATTCTGTTCCAAATAGTTTGGATCCCGAAACATCAACCATTAACATGAGCGTTAACTCCCGCTCTTCCTCAAAAACCTTAATATGCGGTTCATTACATCGCGCTGTAACATTCCAGTCAATATTTCTTACGTCGTCGCCATACTGGTATTGCCTCACTTCAGAAAAAGTCATTCCACGCCCTTTGAAGGTTGAGTGGTACTCACCTCCAAACACATGGTCGGACAACCTGCGTGTTTTGATCTCTATTTTTCTAACTTTTTTTAGTAATTCCTTAGTGTCCATTTTATAAGTATACTGTTAATGAGGGGGCTGGGTGCGTGTAACCCACGTAATAAAAATGAAACCTAATTAAGGGACTTCAATAACATTGACAATTTTACTAATAATATCTTCTGAGGTAACGTTCTCAGCTTCCGCTTCATAAGTTATTCCAATACGGTGACGGAGAACGTCGTAAACAACTGCACGGACATCTTCTGGGATTACGTAACCACGACGCTTTATAAACGCATAGCACTTTGCGGCAGTCGCTAGGTTGATGCTACCCCTTGGAGAGGCGCCAAAGGAAATTAAAGGCTTTAACTCTGGCAAGCGGTATTTTTCTGGGTATCGCGTAGCAAAAACAATATCTAAAATATATTTTTCAATTTTTTCATCCATATAAACCTCTCTAACCGCCGCTTGTGCGCTTAGAATTTGCTTAACGGAGACAACGGCGTTTATTTTTTCAAAAGCGCCTTTAAGGTTGGCACGAACAATGAGTTGCTCATCTTCTAGTTTTGGGTAGTCGATGATTGTTTTTAACATAAAACGATCGACTTGTGCTTCTGGAAGCGGGTAGGTTCCTTCTTGCTCTACTGGGTTTTGAGTCGCCATAACTAAAAATGGCTTGTCTAAAATAAAAGTTTTGTCTCCAATAGTAACTTGTTTTTCTTGCATCGCCTCTAAAAGAGCGGATTGTACTTTAGCAGGGGCACGATTAATTTCATCAGCCAAAACAAAATTTGCGAAAATAGGTCCTTTTTTAATGGTGAAATCATTGGCTTTAATATTGTAAATCATGGTTCCTACGACATCTGCAGGTAAGAGGTCTGGCGTAAATTGAATCCGACTAAAACTTCCAGCAACGGCTTGTGATAAGGTGTTTATTGCCAGTGTTTTAGCGAGCCCAGGAACCCCTTCTAAAAGGATGTGTCCTTGACCCAAAAGCCCTATAAGTAACCGCTCGATCATGTGTTTTTGTCCCACAATAACTTTATTCATTTCGAGAGTAAGTAAATCTACAAAAGCACTCTCTTTTTCAATTTTTTCGTTGATTGATTGAATGTCAACCCCATTTTTATCTCCCTCCATTACAATGTTTTATTTTAACTGTTTATTGGTCCAACAAGTTATAGTTTGCAATTTGTTAAAATATTTCCGTTCACCTTGTTAACAAATGGTTAAAACTTAAATTCATTTCAACTTGTTTCCCCACTTTGTTTAGTAAATTTAAAACGCCAAACGCAAGAGTGAACGGATTTAGTCTTAAAAAACAGCATTAAGCTTCAAAAATGATTAACAAGCGACTTCTTATCAAAAACTTACTTGCTCATAACGACGAATGCAGTTTTTATGATAAAAAGTTGCAAATAAACATTACTAGTAAAGAGGGTAAGGCAAAATTTTTAAAGCATGTTTGCGCCTTATCTAATAGCAACCCCGCCAGTAACTCATATATTGTTATTGGAGTTGACGACCAATACAATCATATTATTGGAGTTGATTTTTTTGATGACAGCAAGATCCAAAATCTAATTAATGCTTATTTGAGCGCTCCGCCTGTTATTCAATATGAAAACATTCCGTTCCCACACCTTAATGAAGACAAGGTTGTTGGGTTAGTTACCATTAGAGCAAAAGAGGCACTAGAAATCACTTCACTCAGAAAAAATATTTGGAAATATTATGGGGGCGCCGTTTTTTTTAGAGAAGGCAGCATCAGTATGCCTAAAGTTTTTGATATTGAGTTAACTGACTCCAACTCTGAAATTGTTTCAGCAATTGAATCTCATGCTCAAAATAATATAGAATACACCTTGGACGGGGTGTTTGATTTCATGGCGCAGAGAGAAGACTATGACCCTAAATACAAAGTCTTCAAAGAGTATTTTGTGATGTGTTGGTCTGGCAAAAGAAAAAGAATTGAAAATCAAACGTTTTATTCACGTGTAGACATTGCTTTAATTAATGAACAGGTTCGACTATTTTACTCAACATTAGATGCTGTTGAGATTTCATATGACAAGAATACTTTTGAAATAGTTGAATATGTTAACCTTGGAATAAACGGGAAAAATACTTACTTTAAATTAGAAAAAACAACCATTACTTTTGGAAATAATGCAACTTATAATATTGACTCAGAACTACTGTTCACCCCTCCTCAGTACGATAAAAAAATTCTACACCATATTTTAAATTCGAATAATGCACTTATGGAACGACTTAAACAGGGGTCTGAACTTACAACCACACAGCTTAAGGACTTAAAGAATGTTCCAGGCACTTACTTAATTTGTTATTTCAATGGCATCAAGGCAGCTCTTGTTCAACTACAGGCAGCTAAAGCGTTGTTGTATAATCACAGCGATGAAGTATACGGGCTTTATAAGGAAAGTATGCGAATTTTACGAAAAGCAAAGTATAGTTAAGTTTAATTCAGAATTAATTCTTGCGTGAACTATTGTTTGATTAAACATAATGGCCGGAAAAAGCTGTTGGAACTCATTAGTAGCTTCAACAATTACTCGCTTTTATATTCGAACCAATCAAAGAGTGCTTTAGCTTTGCAAGATTGTAAGATGTAGTTGCTTCGGCATAGATGAGTAAATAGTTGCCATTAATTTTATAAATATGTGAATCTTCAGCATTAATACCAGCATTGTCAGCATATCCATAGTTCAGCCGTACACCTTTTCAGATTAGTTTTTTTGTTTTAAATCTAACTCTTGAGCCCATATTGTACTTGTTGTCCAGGCCATTTTTCTTCTACTGATCACCCTCCATGTCCAACAGACTAATACGTCCCATTTTCATTCCACATTAAAGAAGGTTTATGCCGGGAGCATCTAGCCAAATAGGTCCGGACCATGGTCTTGCAGGATTTTCAGAACTCACATAAAAGTCACCTCCTGTTTCACAATCTACACAGGTAGTAATAGGGTAGAATAGTCCATTGTGGTCTCGAATGGTTACCGCAAAGATTCTTTTGTAACCCCTGAGCTCTTCCTGAAATACCACTTGTTTTTTACGATGTGTTCCATGACCAATTAAAGTCCAATTGGTTATATCTTTACTATGGTAGATAGGAATGCCTGAAAACCACTCAAAAGAGGAGTTAACTATGCAATAGTCATCTCCAATATTACAAATAGATGGATCGGGATTGAAACCCGGCAAAACAGGGTTCTTATAGGTTTTTTCCAATAGTATTTATTTTAACGATAGATGTTGTATTATTAATTTCAGCGTTTAAAACAAGATTGCTCAATAGTAGTAGCCCTATAGTAGTTGTTTTTATGTTTGATCAGTTAATTTTTTTAGCATCACGCCTAAATTACAAAAAACAGAAACGAACTAAAAAAAAGCCACAACCAGAGGCTGTGACTTTTATAATAGTAAGTTTTTAAATCGATTATAAATCGAACTTAATCCCTTGAGCCAAGGGCAATTCATCAGAATAATTAATCGTGTTTGTTTGACGTCGCATGTACACTTTCCATGCATCTGAACCAGACTCGCGTCCGCCCCCTGTTTCTTTTTCACCACCAAAAGCACCGCCAATTTCAGCGCCAGAAGTTCCAATATTTACATTGGCAATTCCACAGTCAGAACCCGCATAAGACAAGAACTTCTCAGCCTCTTTCAGCTCGTTGGTCATAATCGCAGAAGACAGTCCTTGTGCGACTCCGTTTTGTTTTTGAATGGCATTTTCTACCGCCCCAGAATATTTCATTAAATATAAAATCGGCGCAAAGGTTTCGTGCTGTACAATCTCAAAATGATTTTCAGCTTCAATAATCGCTGGCTTCACATAACAGCCACTTTCATAGCCTTTACCTTCTAAAACACCGCCGTCAACCAATACCGTACCACCTTCAGCTTTTGCTTTTTCAATAGCCGCTAAATACGTATTCACAGAATCATGATCGATTAAGGGTCCAATATGATTCTTTTCATCCAAAGGATTTCCAATTGTCAATTGCCCATAAGCACCTACAATGGCATTCCTTACTTTATCATATACAGATTCGTGAATAATCAGTCGTCGTGTAGAAGTACAACGTTGTCCGCAAGTTCCTACAGCACCAAAAATAGCACCTGGTACCACCACTTTTAAATCGGCGGTTGGAGTAATAATAATGGCATTGTTCCCCCCCAATTCTAATAATGATTTTCCAAAACGTTGAGCAACCGTAGCACCCACAATTCTTCCCATTCTTGTAGAGCCAGTTGCTGAGACCAAAGGGACTCTCGTATCCGTCGTCATCATTTCACCTACTTTGTAATCTCCATTAATAATTGAAGAAATTCCTTCAGGTAAGTTATTTTCTTTTAAAATTTCGGCAATAATATTCTGACAAGCAATAGAGCACAAGGGTGCTTTTTCAGAACCTTTCCACACACACACATCCCCACAGATCCACGCTAAAGCCGTATTCCAAGCCCAAACAGCGACAGGGAAATTAAACGCAGAGATAATACCAACCACTCCAATGGGGTGCCACTGCTCTCTCATTACATGACTAGGGCGCTCAGAAGGAATGGTTTGCCCGTTTAACTGTCTAGACAGTCCAACCGCAAAATCACATATATCAATCATTTCTTGGACCTCTCCATAGCCTTCTTGAAGGGATTTCCCCATTTCATAAGACACTAGTTTTCCTAGGGGCTCCTTAAGGTCTCTTAGCTTATTTCCAAACTGTCGAACAATTTCTCCTCTTTGGGGGGCTGGCATTGTACGCCAATCGGCAAATGCCGCCGTCGCTGAGGTCATTACAGCCTCATAATCTGCTTGAGATGTGCAAATGACACTTCCAATTTTTTTACCATCTACAGGAGAATAGCTATCGATAGTAGGGCCGTTAGCAAAACTATTAACCCCTGTAGAAGTACCTAAGTTTATATCTTTAATCCCAAGAGCATCTAGCGCTTCTTGAATTTTAAAATCAGTATTGTTTGTGTTCATTTCTTTAGTTTTTAAGTCGATTTAAGTTGCGAATATAATAATTTTAAAGCCGTTTTAATGACAATTATTCAATCAATCCCAATCACAGAAAGGGTGTTGGCTTAGATTAGAATTATAATACTTTTTATCACCTGTAACCTCATCCCCTAGCCAATTTGGTTTTGAAAACACTTCATTTTCTGAACCAAGCTCAACTTCTGCAATAACAAGCCCCTTATTGGGGCCGTCAAACTCATCAACTTCAAAAAAATGATCCTCTATGCGTACTTTAAAACGTGTTTTGCTAATAAGAGTTTCTTCGCATAGCTCAAGAAGCGCTTCAGCCTCAGATTTAGAAATCTCTTTTTCCCACTCAAAACGACTAAGGCCGCTTTCATTACTCTTCCCCTTAATAGTGATATATCCTGTTTGATCACTCAGCCTAATTCTTACTGTCCGCTCGGGGTTACTACTCAAATACCCTTGAGTAAGAACAGCTTTGCTCGAAGCGTGTTCACGATAGCTGTTAGAGGTTATTAAAAATTTTCGTTCGATCTCAATCATAAGCTTCAATGTATGGATTAGAAGATCTAAATTTACAGTAAGTCAAACGATTTACCAATTTGTTATAGAAAACAACTTTAGACTTTCTATAAAATGAAAGGGGTAGTTTTACTGTGAGATATTGAAGGATTTCTTGAGTTTGTTAGGATTTTGTCTTGTGAAGTCAATCATTATACGAATATTCGCAAAAATATCCCTATTATACATGAGTTCTGAAGGTGCTTTAGTAATTTTGGGTTAAATTTAATGTACTAAATAAATGTCTACACAGCCAAAAATCACCAGGTTTAAACAAAATGTTTTATCAAAATATCAAATATACAATAGTATATTTATGACGCTTCCTTTTGATACAATTACCAAAACAGGCGCTTTGTTACCTCTCTTCTTTGAAACTTGTCAGAAAGGGTTTACAAAGAACGAAACCCCTACGGCGATTGTAGATTCATTTTTCAAAAAATATCAAGCGAGACGGTCGCCTAAAAGCCAAATTAATTTACTGTTTAGATTTATACAATACATCGAAAGACAGGTGGTGTTGTTTGATGCTATTGAAGACGCGGCTTTTCCTGTTGTCAATAATATGGACGGAATTGGAACCTTGCGAAGCTTAAAAGAAACGGCAAGCTCACAAAATAATTTAGAACTTCTTAAAAAATACCTAGAGGAATTTAAAGTTCGTATTGTGCTCACGGCACACCCAACCCAATTTTATCCAGGCTCAGTATTAGGAATTATTACTGACTTAACGGAGGCCATAAAAGAAAACGATTTAACTAGAATACATGAGCTGCTTGCTCAGCTGGGAAAAACACCATTTTTTAAACATAAAAAGCCAACGCCTTATGACGAGGCAGTTAGCCTTATATGGTATTTAGAAAATGTGTTCTATAAATCATTTGGGACGGTTTATGACTATATCCAGCAAAATATATTTGAAGGAGAACACATTGAAAATGACATTATAAATATAGGCTTCTGGCCAGGGGGCGATAGAGATGGAAACCCATTTGTAACACCAGAAATAACTTTAAAAGTAGCGTCTAGATTGCGGGAAACAATAATTAAAAATTACTACCGAGATTTAAGACAGTTAAAGCGTAAAGTGTCTTTTGCAGGAGTCGAAGATCGAGTTACTGAGCTCGAAGGTGAAATGTATAAAATGACAACCAATAAAAAAACGTATTTGACGTTGGATCATTTAGTATCTGAATTAAGAGAAATTAAGGCAGAAATTATTCAGAAACATCAATCGCTTTATGCGTCAGACGTAAACAGTCTTCTGAATAAAATACATTTGTTTGGATTTCACTTTTCATCACTAGACATACGCCAAGACAGTCGAGCACATGAAGCGGTTTTTAACGACATGGTTAATGTTTTAATTGAAAGTGGAAGTTCTATATTCCCCGCAAACTACCACAATTTATCGGAAGCGAAACAAATAGCGACCTTGTCTAAAATAGAAGGCCATTTAGACATGTCCTTGATAACAGACAAAGAAACTTTAAAGGCTCTCAAAACAATGGTGGCAATTAAAACCATTCAGGAAACGAACGGAGAGAAAGCGGCTAATCGCTACATTATAAGTAACAACCAAACAACGCTTAATGTCATGCAATTATATGCGATGCTTAAGCTTGTGGCTTTTGAAGATCAACTAACGGTTGATATTGCGCCACTTTTTGAGACAATCACAGATTTACACAACGCTCCCTCTGTTATGGAAGAGCTATATACAAATCCAAATTATGCCGCTCATTTAAAAGCACGTGGGAATAGACAAACCATTATGCTAGGGTTTAGTGATGGCACCAAAGACGGAGGGTATTTAATGGCAAACTGGGCCATATACCAGGCCAAAGAGCATTTGACGGCTATTTCTAGAAAGTATGATGTCACGGTTATTTTCTTTGATGGTCGAGGTGGGCCTCCTGCAAGAGGAGGCGGAAAAACACATAACTTTTATGCTTCCCTTGGGCCAACTATTGAGGATAAAGAGGTTCAGCTCACAATTCAGGGTCAAACAATAAGCTCTAATTTTGGAACTTTGGACTCTTCTCAATACAATTTAGAGCAGTTAATAAGCTCGGGAGTACAAAATAGTTTAAGCGATAAAGACCTAGCCATGACTTCTGAAAACAGGGCGGTTATGTCTCATCTTTCGAAGCTTAGTTACGAGGCATATGTGGAATTCAAGGCACATCCAAAGTTTATCTCTTATTTGGAACACATGAGCACTTTAAAGTTTTACGCAAAAACAAATATAGGCAGCCGCCCATCAAAGCGAGGTAAATCAGATGGACTGGTTTTTGAAGACCTAAGAGCCATCCCTTTTGTAGGCTCTTGGAGTCAGTTAAAACAAAACGTACCTGGGTTTTTTGGTGTTGGAACAGCACTAAAGCATTACGAAGATATTGGGGAGTTTGAAAAGGCACAACACCTGTTTAAAACTTCGGATTTTTTCAAAACACTTATAGAGAACAGTATGATGTCTTTGTCTAAATCGTTCTTTGGTCTAACAAAATACATGTCTGAAGACCCTGAGTATGGGGCCTTTTGGAATGTTATATATTCAGAATATGTTACAACAAAGCGATTGTTACTAAAGCTAACTGGATACGATGAGTTAATGGAGGAGGAGCCCGCAGGAAAAGCCTCTATTTCAGTCCGTGAGTCTATTGTGCTGCCTTTGCTAACGATTCAGCAATATGCGCTAAAGAAAATTCAAGACCTAGAAAAAGAGTCTCCTAGAGACGAAGCTCAAATAGAGGTGTATGAGAAGATCGTAATGCGCTCTTTGTTTGGAAATATTAACGCAAGCAGGAACTCCGCTTAAAAATAATATTCATATCAAATAAAAAACCTCAAAAGAAAACTTTTGAGGTTTTTTTATGGGCATTTAACCCCTCCTTAATTCAAGTTCATGGAGGCGCTTTGTTTATCTTGGAATAGCAAGCGATAACGTATAACACCTAAGTTAGTAGTTGAGGTATACTTTTTATTGCTTTAAAACGATCCATCCTTATTCATTAAACAAATACTAGATTACTTTTCTAACGCCAATTATTGTAAAGTATCTCAATTAATAAAAAAAACCCGCAATTGCGGGTTTTTTTGTTGACTAATCTAAAATAGTTAATGCTCATTTAATCTAAAATCTGGGTATGCGTCCATCTTATGCTCGTGTGCATCAAGCCCTTCTAGCTCTTCTCTTTCCGAGACTCTTATTCCAATTGTTTTCTTAAGCGTATATATAATCACAAATGATGTGACTATGCAAAAAGCCGCGTAGCAAGCCACGCCAATTAATTGAATAACAAACTGATCAAATCCAGCCTTTGCACCAAAAAGACCTACAGCAAGTGTTCCCCAAACGCCACAAATTAGGTGTACAGCAATAGCTCCAACAGGGTCATCTAGTTTTATTTTATCTACCAAGCTCACAGCAAATACAATAAGCGCTCCAGCAATAGCACCTATAAGGATTGCGTCTTCTGGGCTCATTTGATCGGCGCCAGCAGTAATTCCAACGAGGCCACCTAAAATACCATTAAGAAACATTGTCAAATCTAGGTTTTTATATAAAATAGTAGATGTAATCATTGCGACAACGCCACCAGCAGCAGCAGCTAAGCAAGTGGTTACCAACGTTAACGATGTAGCTTCTGGATCAGCTGAAAGTACAGAGCCGCCATTAAAGCCAAACCATCCCAGCCATAAAATAAGAACTCCTGCTGTGGCTAGTGGAATACTATGCCCAGGAATCGCTTGCGGTTTTCCGTCTTTAAATTTTCCGATACGCGCTCCTAGTAGCCAAACAGTTACAAGTGCCGCCCATCCTCCAACAGAGTGCACCAGTGTTGACCCAGCAAAATCATAAAAGCCTGTTGCGTCTCCAAACTCGAAGCTTGATAAAAATCCGCCACCCCACTGCCAAGATCCTGCAATTGGATATACGAATCCAACATAAACAACAGTAAAGATCATGAAAGCGCCAATTTTCATACGTTCAGCAACTGCACCCGATACAATGGTCGCCGCAGTGGCAGCAAACATGCCTTGGAACAGAAAGTCTGTCCACCATGTATAGCCTCCGTCTGCATAGTCCGCAGTCATTCCGTTTTCAGGAGGCGTAATTCCAGTTACGATTGAACCAATGTATCCATTAAAGTCTCCCGGATACATTAAGTTAAAGCCTACAATATAGTATAGTAAAAGCCCAACCGTTATAATAAAGATGTTTTTAAATAATATGTTGATTGTATTTTTTTGTCGCGTCAGTCCGATTTCTAGAAATGCAAATCCTGTATGCATAAAGAAAACGAGTGCCGTACAGATCATCATCCATACGTTATTGATAGTTAATAATTCCATGCTAGTTATTTTAATGTGTTACCGCCTTTTTCGCCGGTTCTAATTCTATATACTTCGTCCACCTGTGATACAAATATTTTTCCGTCTCCAACCTCACCAGTAGAGCCGGCGTCAAGGATTGCTTTGATTGTTACCTCTTCAAAATCATCATTTACAACAATTGACAAATAACGCCTCTGGATATCGCTTGTACTATAAGAAACACCTCTGTATACGTGTCCTTCTTTTTCGTTACCCAAGCCGGTAACATCCCAATAAGAGAAAAAGTTGACCCCAACTTCGTGCAGTGCTTTTTTGACCTTAGAAAATTTAGATTTTCTAATAATTGCTTCTACTTTTTTCATTTATTATAATTTTAGTTTCTAAGCAAAAATAAAAAAAAAGCACAACACCTATAGCAATTTGGGGGTGTTGTGGTTTTTTTTATGAAATTAACAGTAATACCCCGTTTATATTAAGGGTATTTTAATTAATAGTTAAAATAAACAAAAAACCCTAGAGGCGAGCCCCTAAGGTTTTTTCACAAACTAAAAATCACAAACTTATTTTTAATTTTTTTAGAGCATATTATTGCTCAATGATATATTGAAATTAGTCTTGACCTCTTTCTCTTTTTCCTGGATATGCAATAGATCCATGTTCAGAGATATCAAGCCCAGCAACCTCTTCTTCTTCAGTTACTCGTAATCCTACAGTATACTTAAGGATTGCAAACACGATAAAAGAGAGTACTACCGCCCATACAGCATAGGCTAATCCTCCCGTAAGTTGCGCAACAAGTTGGTCAGAACCTCCTCCGTTAAAGATTCCAAGTCCAGCATCGCCGTCTACACCCCAAAGGCCGATAACAATCGTTCCCCAGAATCCAACAACTCCGTGTACAGAGGCTGCTCCAATAGCATCATCAATTTTAAGCTTCTTTTCGATAAACTCGATAGAGAATACTACAATGACACCACCAATAAGCCCGGCTAATACCGCACCACCAGCCGTCATGTTTCCACAACCTGCAGTAATACTCACTAAGCCAGCCAAAGCACCATTTAATGATTGTGCCAAGTTTGGTTTTCCGTACCAGATCCAAGTCGTGATAAGTGCACCTAAGGCACCAGCAGCAGCAGCAAGATTAGTGATTAGCACGACTGTCGAAGCGGCAACCGCATCGTCTCCACCCCAAGCAAGTTGAGATCCCCCATTAAAACCAAACCATCCTAACCAAAGTATAAACACCCCTAAGGTTGCTAATATTTGGTTGTGGCCAGGAATAGGCATTACTTTTCCTTCAATGTATTTTCCAATTCTAGGGCCTACCATATAAGCAGCAACTAAAGCAGCAAAACCACCAACAGCATGCACGATTGAAGAACCAGCGAAGTCAATAAAACCTAGCTCAGTTAGCCAGCCTGACCCTTGCCATTGCCATCCACCTGCAATTGGGTAGATAATAGCAGTCATTACAATTGAAAAGATAATGTACGTTGAGTACTTTGTTCTTCCAGCAATTGCTCCAGAAACAATAGTAGCAGCAGTAGCAGCAAACATTGTTTGAAAGAATAAATCAGCACCTTCTCCTTGCATGATGCCACTCCAGAAAAACCATCCGTTAGTGGTGTCACCATACATTAAAGAGTATCCTACAAACCAGTAGGTAAGAGACCCTACAGCAATATCAAGCAAGTTTTTCATTGCGATATTTACTGCATTTTTTGAACGTGTCATTCCTGATTCTACTAAAGTAAAACCAGCTTGCATAAAGAATACTAAAATACCAGCAATTAGCATCCACAACATTCCCATGTCGTCTTTGATTGCTCCAGCAAGACTTTCAACTGTAGCAGTCTCCTGAATTATTAGAGGTAAAGTATTTATAAAATTTGACATAAATTATATATTTAGTTGGTTAGTAAATGCGAATTAGAACGAGTAAACAGCGGCTAAAACAAATGAGGATAAGCTTTTGGAACCAGTAAGGTCGTTATCTAAAAATGCTTCATCTGAAGCAGAGTCTAATCTTAATTCAGGCTTAATTATTAAGTTTCCTACAGCATAGCTTCCAGTTAAAGTTAAAGCAAGTACGTCTGCATCTCCGTCTGCATCTGTTGCGCCAATAGCACCAAATTCACCAGTTTCAGCAAAATATTCTGCTCTTAACCCAAGCGAAAAGCTATCAGATGTTGCAAGTTGCGGGTACAAGGCAACCCCTGCAAAACTAACGTCATCCCCACCGTCAAAATAGGCAGCGTTTAATCCTAGGAATAGAGAGTCAGATAAATCAAGTCCACCTGTAAAATCAATTTCGTAAGTACCTTGAGAGTCTAGAAAATTAAGATATTGCCCAGCGTATCCTAGCTGAAGACCAAAACCATAATCCCCTGAAGGATTGTATTCTGTTGCGTCTGTAGGATTCATTACAGCAGCCATTAATGACCAGTCGTTTCCTAAGTCAAAGTCTGCTTTTAACCCCGTGTGGCTAAATGGTCCGTAAGAAAACAGATAAGATGTGCTGTAGTTGAAGTTCGCCGCAGGCGAAATTACCTCGTATCCTAAAAAGGTATTAAAGTTACCCATTGTTAATGTTACAGCTTCGCTCACGTTCCAATAAACATAAAGTTGGTTAACAATATCCCCCGTGTTTGAGTACATTGGAGACGCGAATATTGCGTCTGTACCTCTGGGTCCAACAACTAAATCTGCAACAAATCCAACTTTTTCACCTTCATAGCTAGCGATTAGATTTGCCATGCCTAGAGCAAAACCAGGGAGTTGAGCAAATGAAGATCCGGGAGCGATAGCGTCTTCGTCATTAGGAGCAGATAAGTTTGCACGGTAATAGGCATCTATTGTTCCAGATAAAGAAAATGACGGAACATCTTCCTGTGCGTTTAATGTTAATGCTCCAACTAAAGCTACAGCACTTAAAATAATTTTTTTCATAATAATAAATTTAATAGTTAATATTTTTAGTTATCGGGGTCAAATCTATAATTATTATATAATAACCCCAAAAAAAATAGGGGTGCGGGTTGATTTTTACATTATTTTTATTTTATACCCCTTAAAATTTAGGGTATCTTGTTTTTTTATACAATTTTTTTAATATTTCAACAATTGATTTTTCAAAACAAAGTTTGTCTTGTGGTTTTTAAGCTATATGGCGCCTCCAATTTAAATAAATTGTTTTTTGATTGATTATTTGACAATCTATTCTCCTTTTAATTGCTCAAAACGCATTAATGACATTCGAAAATCGGAAATTCGAAAAAGTATCAGAGCTTTTTTATAAATCGACTTATTGACGTTATATTACATCTTCAATTATGGTTTAAAACCTCTAATAAATATAAGTATGTTAAAAAAGCAAGGTCTTTATTTACCCGAATTCGAACATGACAATTGTGGCGCGGGATTTATATGTAGTTTAACAGGTAAACGATCTAATGATATTATTCATAAGGCATTGGAGATTTTAGTTAAATTGGAGCATAGGGGCGCTGTAAGTTCAGACGGAGTCACCGGTGATGGCGCAGGAATTCTAATTGACATACCTCATAAGTTTTTTAAAATATTTTGTGAATTTGAATTACCTGAAGCTGGAGACTACGCTGTTAGTAATGTGTTTTTACCTAGAAAAGAAAACCAGAGGTCTTACTGTGTTGAGGTCTTTGAAACAGAAATAAAAAAACAAGGTTTACAAATTCTTGGTTGGAGAGACGTTCCTGTCAACAGTGAGGTTTTAGGACAAATAGCTAAAACAACAGAACCGTATGTTAAGCAGGTTTTTATTAGTAAATCAGACAGCAAACAATCAGAGTTTGATTTTAATATAAAATTATTTGCTGCTCGAAAAATAGCAGAGCATACTATTTATGGTTCAAAATTATCAGAGTCAAAATTCTTTTATCTTCCAAGTCTCTCTACTAAAATAATAATATTCAAGGGCTTACTAAAACCAGAACATATTAATGAATACTATTTAGACCTTTTTAATTCTGCTTTAGATACAAGATTGGCTTTAGTGCATCAACGGTTTTCAACCAACACATTTCCAACCTGGGATTTAGCTCAGCCGTTTAGATACATTTGTCATAATGGTGAAATTAATACGTTGAGAGGCAATGTCTCTCGTATGTTTTCTAGGGAAGAAATCATAAAAAGTGAGGCTTTTGGAGAGGATATTAAAAAGATAATCCCCACCATAATTAAAGGGAAGTCTGATTCAGCAACTTTAGATATGGTTGTTGAGTTGTTATTAATGACGGGGCGATCGCTTCCAGAAGTAATGATGATGTTAGTGCCAGAAGCCTGGGAAAAGAACCCAGACATGTCGGACTCTAAAAAGGCATTCTATGAGTACAATTCTTGCCAAATGGAGCCTTGGGATGGACCTGCTTCAATTCCTTTTACAGACGGAAATTTTATTGGAGCCGTGCTTGACCGTAACGGTTTAAGACCTTCGCGTTATACAGTTACTAAAGATGGGAATGTTATAATGTCTTCTGAAACCGGGGTTGTAGATATTAAGCCAGAAGAGGTAGAGTTTCACGGACGTTTAGAGCCAGGAAAAATGTTTTTGGTTGACATGAATGAGGGACGCATCATAAATGACGAAGAAATAAAAGAAAAGATTGCCGCAAAAAAACCTTACAGAGAGTGGCTAGATGAAAACCTTGTACAGCTTAAAGATATTTCAGCAAAAAAAGGTCCAATTGAACACAGCGAGGTCGACCTAAAGAAAAGGGAAGTGGCTTTTGGATACACAAAAGAAGATTTAAATACAATCATTCGCCCAATGGCTCAGTTAGGTAAAGAGCCTATTGGCTCCATGGGAAGTGATACCCCAATCGCTGTTTTGTCTGAAAGGCCTCAATTAATTTACAACTATTTTAAACAAATATTTGCTCAAGTAACGAACCCTCCTTTAGATGGAATTAGAGAAGAGCTAATCACGGATATTAGCCTAACACTTGGTAGCGATACCAATATTTTTGATTGTAATTCGGAGGCGTGCAAAAAACTAAAAATTCAAAACCCTGTTATTTCAAAACATGATTTAGATAAAATCAGAAACTACGACACCAACCCTAACTTTAAAGTAGAGTCTATTTCTATGTTGTATAAAGTTAATCGTGGGTTAAATGAGTTGGAAATAGCGCTTGAGGCTTTAGTTTCTAAAGCGTCAAAAGCGATAGACGCAGGGGCAAATATTATTATTTTATCAGATCGATTTGTTGACGAAAATCACGCACCTATTCCTGCATTACTAGCGTGTTCGTATGTGAATCACGCACTTCATAAGCTAAATAAACGCTCCCGAACAAGTTTGATAATTGAGTCTGCAGAGCCAAGGGAGGTTCATCATTTTGCTCTTTTATTTGGCTATGGGGCTAGCGCAGTAAATCCATACATTGTTAATGAAATTGTAGAAAATCAAATTAAAGAATCTGAGATTTCCGACTTAGATTACTTAACAGCTATCAAAAATTACAATAAAGCTGTTGGCAAAGGAATCTTGAAAGTGATGAACAAAATCGGAATCTCTACACTTAATTCGTACCGCGGATCTCAGTTATTTGAGTGTGTAGGAATTAACACAAATACGGTTGAAAAATACTTCCCAAATACACCAACACGAATTCAAGGAATTGGACTAAGAGAAATTGAAAAAGAAATATTAAAACGTCACAAAAAGGCGTTTAATCCTAATATAGAATCTGAAATTGAAATTGGAGGCGAGTACAGGTGGCGTCGTGGACAAGAAAAACATATGTTTAACCCGTTAACGGTGGCAAAACTTCAAGAGTCTGTACGCACCAATAAAGCATCAACTTTTAAAGAGTATTCAGATCTTGTTAATGATCAATCAACACGCTTAATGACAATCAGAGGGCTTTTTGAGTTTGATCAATTTGATCCCATTTCTATTGACGAGGTAGAACCTTGGACAGAAATCGTGAAACGCTTTAAAACAGGTGCGATGTCTTATGGGTCAATTAGTAAAGAAGCCCATGAAAACCTAGCCGTTGCCATGAATAGAATTGGTGGAAAAAGTAACTCTGGCGAAGGCGGAGAGGATGAAGCTCGATTTTATAAAAACGCACAAGGAGACTGGAGAAATTCTGCCATAAAACAAGTTGCTTCTGGTAGATTTGGAGTGACCTCTAACTATCTTACAAGTGCCAATGAGATTCAAATTAAAATAGCCCAAGGCGCAAAGCCAGGCGAGGGTGGTCAATTACCAGGACCTAAGGTTAATGCGGAAATTGCAAAAACAAGAAACTCCACTCCTTATGTGGGATTAATTTCACCACCACCTCACCATGATATTTACTCAATCGAAGACCTTTCACAACTAATTTATGACGTCAAATCAGCCAATAGAGCTGCACGTATCAATGTGAAGCTGGTTTCTGAAATTGGTGTAGGAACCGTAGCGGCCGGAGTTGCGAAGGCAAAAGCAGATGTTATTTTAATTTCTGGTTTTGACGGGGGTACAGGAGCTTCACCTTTAACCTCCTTAAAACACTGTGGACTTCCATGGGAATTAGGGGTTGCGGAAGCACAACAGACCCTTGTCATGAATAACTTAAGAAACAGAATTGTTTTAGAATGTGATGGTCAACTAAAAACTGGTCGTGATGTAGCGATTGCTTGTCTGTTAGGTGCGGAGGAATTTGGATTTGCAACAGCTCCCTTAGTAGCTTCTGGATGTATCATGATGCGAGTATGTCACCTAAACACATGTCCGGTTGGTATTGCAACTCAAAACCCAGAATTGCGTAAAAAATTCAAAGGCAAGCCAGAGCATGTGGTTAACTATATGTATTTTGTAGCGCAAGAATTACGTGAAATCATGGCACAATTAGGGTTTAAGACCGTGAATGAAATGGTTGGTCAGGTTCAGAAATTAAACAGGAATAAAGCGATTGAGCACTATAAAGCCTCTGGAATTGATTTGACACCAATTTTACACAAAGTAGAAGTGTTAGAAGATGTGAAGTTGTTTAATACAGAAACACAAGACCATAACTTAGATGTGCACTTAGATTTTAAGATAATTAAGCAGGCACACCAAGGAATTTTCAGAAGACAAAGAACTTATTTAAAGCTTCCAATAACCAATATTGATAGGGCAGTTGGAGCGGTATTAAGTAACGAAATATCTAAAATTTATGGAGCTGATGGCTTGCCAGAAGACACTATAAACATTGATTTCAACGGTTCTGCAGGACAAAGCTTTGGCGCGTTTACAACCAAAGGAGTGTCAATGACTGTTCATGGAAATACAAATGATTACTTAGGAAAAGGACTTTCAGGGGCCAAGCTCATAATTAAAGTTCCTGAAAGTTGTACAATCATTCCAGAAGACAATATAATCACAGGAAATGTAACGCTATACGGAGCCACTTCTGGTGAGGTATACATTAACGGAAAAGCTGGGGAACGTTTTTGTGTTCGTAACTCAGGAGCTAAAGCGGTCGTAGAAGGAATTGGTGACCATGGTTGTGAGTATATGACTGGCGGAGTTGCTGTAATACTTGGAAAAGTGGGTAGAAACTTTGGCGCCGGAATGAGCGGAGGCGTTGCTTATGTCTTAGACGAAGATCAGACCTTTACGAAAAACTGTAACGGAGACGACCTAAATATTGATCCAGTTAAACTAGAGGAAGATAAGACTCAATTACGATCATTAATTGAAAGTCATTTTGTAGCAACCTCAAGCCCGCTAGCAAAACGAATTTTAGAAAATTGGAGTGCAACGCTTCCTAAATTCAAAAAAGTACTGCCAGAAGAATACAGACAGGCCTTGTTAAGATTAGAAAAAGAACAACTAGAAACAGTTTAAAGATGGGAAAGACTACAGGATTTTTAGAATTTAAGCGTCAGGACGAAACGTATCAAACGCCAAAAGACAGGATAAAAAACTATGAGGAATTTACAATTCCTCTAAAAGAGTCTAAGTTAAAAGACCAAGGCGCACGTTGTATGGATTGCGGGATTCCGTTTTGCCACAGTGGATGTCCTCTAGGAAATTTAATACCAGATTTCAACGACAAGGTTTACCAAGGAAAATGGAAAGAAGCCGCTGAAATATTACACTCTACAAACAACTTCCCTGAGTTCACGGGTAGGTTGTGTCCCGCACCCTGTGAAGAGGCGTGTGTTTTAGGGATTAATGAAGACCCTGTTAGCATAGAGAATATTGAAAAAAATATTGTTGAAACTGCTTTTACTGAAGGCTGGATTATAGCAAAACCCCCAAAAGTAAGAACCGATAAAACAGTTGCCGTCATTGGATCAGGTCCGGCAGGATTAGCTGCCGCACAACAATTAAATAGAGCGGGACACACGGTCACTGTTTTTGAGCGTGACAAAAAAGTTGGAGGACTTTTGCGTTATGGCATTCCAGATTTTAAAATGGAGAAAAACGTAATTGACCGACGTGTAAACGTCTTGATAGAAGAAGGCATTGTTTTTAAAACAAATGTTCATGTTGGGAAAAACGTAGACGCAAATCAATTAAAGTCAGAGTTTGATGCTGTTGTGCTTTGTGGGGGCGCAACCGTTAGAAGAAATATCCCAATACCTGGTGCGGATCTCAAAGGGGTTCATCAGGCGATGGATTTCTTAAAACTTAATAACCAGTATGTTGACGGTTTAGTGGATTTTAACGACATCCTCTCAGCTAAAGATAAAAATGTGATTGTAATTGGAGGAGGTGATACCGGATCGGACTGTATCGGAACCTCTAATCGACATGGGGCTAACTCTGTAACAAACTTTGAAATTTTATCAAAACCGTCCGAGGGAAGGCCAGCAAATCAACCTTGGCCATATTGGCCAATGAAACTCAAAACAACCTCCTCTCATCAAGAAGGTGTTGAGCGATTTTTTAGCGTGTCTACTAAAGAATTTATAGGCGACGCAAAAGGGCAGTTAAAAGCCCTAAAAACAGTTGAAGTAGAATGGATATTTAAAAAAGGGGAGCGACCAGATCTAAAAGAAGTTCCAGGATCAGAAAAGACATGGGACTGTGATTTAGTATTGCTTGCCTTAGGTTTTACTGGAGCAGAAAAAACATTAGCAGACCAGTTTGGATTAGACATGGACTTCAGAACAAATATAAAAGCTACAACAAAAGATTATATCACCAATGTTCCGGGGATATTTGCAGCGGGTGATATACGTCGTGGACAATCATTGATTGTATGGGCTATATCAGAGGGCAGACAAGCCGCTCACCATGTTGATTCTTACTTAATGGGCAGCTCATCATTACCGTTAAAAGATGACAGTGATTTGCCAAGAGTTTAATATTATTTTTGTTGTCTGAACATCATACAATGATATAGATAAAGAGCTGTAAAACAATGATTTGTGTTAATCATTAAACGATTGAGTTTAGACCATTTACAGACATCATTAATATAGTAAGTACGTAAAAAGATAATTTCGATACTTTTAAGGGATAAAATCTAAAATGAAAGAACTAAATAAATACAGTAAAGCAGTAACCCAAGACCCGACGCAACCAGCGGCGCAAGCCATGCTTCACGCCATTGGATTAACAAAAGAGGACTTTAAAAAACCTCTGGTTGGGATCGCTAGTACAGGCTATGAGGGCAACCCGTGTAATATGCACTTAAATGCTCTTGCCAAATTAGTTAAAAAAGGGACCATTAATAAAGGAGTTATTGGTTTAATTTTTAATACAATTGGTGTAAGTGATGGTATCTCCATGGGAACTCCTGGAATGCGTTTTTCTCTTCCCTCTAGAGATGTTATTGCAGACTCAATGGAAACTGTAGTTCAGGCCATGAGCTATGATGGTATGATTACCGTTGTAGGTTGTGACAAAAACATGCCTGGCGCATTAATGGCAATGATACGCGTTAATAAACCATCTATATTAGTTTATGGAGGCACTATTGATTCTGGGTGTCATAATGGAGAAAAACTAGATATTGTTTCTGCTTTTGAAGCTTGGGGAAGTAAAGTTGCCGGCAAAATGTCAGAGTCTGAATTTGAAACTATTGTAGAAAAAGCATGCCCTGGAGCAGGAGCTTGTGGCGGGATGTATACAGCTAATACTATGGCTTCAGCAATTGAAGCTTTAGGAATGACACTGCCTTTTAACTCTTCAAACCCAGCCACTGGAGAAGAAAAAAAGGAAGATGCCCTTAAGGCAGGCGAAGCCATGCGAGTATTGCTGGAAAAAGATATAAAGCCGTCGGATGTAATCACAAAAAAATCACTAGAAAATGCGATACGACTCGTGACAATCCTAGGAGGATCAACTAATGCAGTACTTCACTTTTTAGCTATAGCAAGAGCGGCTAATATATCATTTACTCTACAGGATTTTCAAAGAATTAGTGATAACACGCCCTTTTTAGCGGATTTAAAACCAAGCGGAAAGTATCTTATGGAAGATGTGCATCGCGTTGGAGGTATTCCTGCGGTGATGAAATACCTATTAAGTAAAGGACTGTTGCATGGTGATTGTCTAACTGTTACTGGAAAAACAATTGCAGAAAACCTAGCTGAGGTTGAAGACTTACAAGAAGGCCAAGATGTAATTATGCCAACAGAAACTCCTATTAAAGCTTCTGGTCACTTAAGAATGTTATACGGTAATTTAGCGCCAGACGGGAGTGTTGCTAAAATTACTGGAAAAGAAGGATTAAAGTACAAAGGAACAGCTAAAGTATTTGAAGGCGAATATGAAGCTAACGATGGAATTCGAGACGGAAAAGTAAGGAAAGGGGACGTTGTGGTGATTCGATACGAAGGACCTAAAGGAGGCCCAGGAATGCCAGAAATGTTAAAGCCCACCGCAGCCATAATGGGTGCTGGACTAGGCAAAGATGTTGCACTTATTACCGATGGTAGATTTTCAGGAGGTACTCATGGATTTGTGGTAGGTCATATTACTCCAGAAGCTCAAGAAGGAGGGGCAATTGCCTTGGTAAAAGATGGAGACACTATTACCATTGACGCTAATACAAATTCAATTATACTTGAGGTTTCTGAAGAAGAATTGGAATCACGAAAAGCAAAATGGATAGCACCCCCATTAAAGGTTACACGTGGGGTTCTTTATAAATACGCAAAAACAGTATCATCTGCATCTTTAGGATGTGTAACGGATGAATTTTAAACTTTAATTATGGAAACACTAACCGCTATTCAGAAGCAATACCTGGAGCAACCTAAGGAACGTATCTCAGGAAGTGAAGCGATCGTAAGATGTTTATTAGCTGAAGGAGTAGACATTTTATACGGCTACCCAGGTGGGGCAATTATGCCAGTTTACGATGAACTCTACAAATACGAAGACAAGATAAACCATGTCTTAACAAGACATGAGCAATGTGCAGCCCATGCTGCCCAAGGTTATGCGCGTATTTCTGGTAAAGTAGGGGTCGCTATGGCCACCTCTGGACCAGGCGCAACAAATTTAGTCACTGGGATTGCAGATGCGCAAATTGACTCAACCCCTATAGTTTGTATTACAGGCCAAGTACCCTCACACTTACTAGGGAGCGATGCCTTTCAAGAAACAGATATTGTTGGTATTTCAACACCAGTAACGAAGTGGAATCATCAAGTCACAAAAGCCTCTCAGATACCAGAAATTATTGCAAGAGCATTTTATATTGCAAAAAGTGGACGGCCAGGACCAGTTTTAATTGATATCACCAAAGATGCACAGTTTGAAGAATTTGATTTCCAGTACAAAAAATGTACAGGCGTTCGAAGTTACGTGCCAGTACCAAAAACTGATGACTCTTCTGTTACAGCTGCAGCGGAACTCATAAACAGCGCTAAAAAGCCCTTGATAATATGGGGTCAAGGAATCATACTTAGCAAGGCAGAATTAGAGCTAAAAGCATTAGTAGAAAAGGCAGGAATCCCTGCAGCATGGACCATAATGGGCGCTTCAGCGCTTCCAACCTCACACCCATTAAATATTGGAATGGTTGGAATGCATGGAAATTATGCTCCAAACGTTCTTACAAATGATTGCGATGTATTAATTGCAATTGGAATGCGTTTTGATGACCGTGTGACAGGAAAATTAGACGAGTATGCGACGCAAGCTAAAATCGTTCACTTTGAAATTGATCCTGCTGAAGTTGATAAAAACATCCAAACGGATGTTGCAGTTTTAGGGGATGCTAAACAGAGCTTATTACAATTACTGCCACAAATTAACACGAACTCTCATCCTGAATGGTTACAAAGGTTTAAGGATCTGTACGAGATTGAGTATGACAAAGTCATCAAAAATGATTTGCATCCAACAAAAGAGGGTCTTACCATGGGCGAAGTACTGAAAGAGATAAACATCCAAACCAAAGGCGAGGCTGCAATTGTTTCTGACGTAGGACAACACCAAATGATTGCGTGTCGATATGCAGATTTTAATGTCACTAAAAGTAATATCACATCTGGAGGATTGGGAACTATGGGCTTTGCACTACCTGCAGCAATAGGGGCGAAAATGGCTGCTCCAGAAAGAGAAGTTGTGGCTGTTATTGGTGACGGAGGCTACCAAATGACGATTCAAGAGTTAGGAACGATATTTCAAAACAAAGTACCCGTAAAAATAGTTGTCTTAAATAACGAGTTTTTAGGAATGGTTCGCCAATGGCAGCAATTGTTTTTTGAAAAGCGTTACGCATCTACAGAAATGGTAAACCCCAATTTCGTAGCCATTGCCCAAGGCTATTATATAGAAGCAAAAAAAGTCACTAAACGAGAAGATTTAGCATCTGCCGTAAAGGAAATGATTGACAGCGACGCTCCCTATTTTTTAGAGGTTTGTGTAGAAAAAGAAGGTAATGTATTTCCAATGGTTCCATCGGGAGCATCGGTTTCAGATATAAGATTAGAATAAGATGACAACAGAAAAACAGCTTTATACAGTCTCTGTATATACCGAAAACAACATTGGTTTACTAAATAGAATTTCTGCAATTTTTCAACGTAGACACATTAATATTGAAAGCCTAAACATTTCTGTTTCTGAAATAGAAGGTGTTTCACGTTTTACAATATTAATTAATATGTCCGAGGATCAGATAAAAAAAATCATTGGACAAATTGAAAAACAAGTTGAAGTAATCAAGGCTTATTACCATACAGACGACGACACCATATACCAAGAATCTTGTTTATTTAAAATTAAGTCAGACTTATTGTTTGAAGAACGTCAAATTCAAAATATAATCAAGGAAAGCAACGCACATATTGTTACTGTAAATAAAGAATTTTTTGTTCTTGAAAAATCAGGACGTAGAGCCGAACTTGAGACCTTGCATAAAGCCCTTAGCGTTTTTGGAATTATGCAATTTGTACGCTCTGCAAGAATTGCAGTCACTAAAGATGAACTAAAGATATCAGAAATGCTTAACGCATTCAAAAACTAACAACAACAAACAACAATCATAATGGCAAATTATTTCAACACATTATCCTTAAGTCAAAAACTAGATCAACTTTCAAAATGCAGATTCATGGAATCTTCTGAGTTTGAAGACGGTGTTACCGCATTGTTAGGAAAAACAGTTGTAATTGTAGGCTGTGGCGCTCAAGGGCTTAATCAAGGACTCAACATGAGAGACTCTGGATTAAACATTTCATATGCACTGCGCGAACAAGCAATTAAAGACCAACGTCAGTCATATAAAAACGCTTCTTCCAATGGCTTTACTGTCGGCACTTACGAGCAGTTAATTCCAACCGCTGATTTAGTCCTTAACTTAACGCCTGATAAACAGCACTCAAATGTAGTTGACACGGTAATGCCACTGATGAAGAAAGGGGCTACGCTAGCGTATTCACATGGGTTTAACATTGTAGAAGAAGGCAAGCAGATTCGAGAAGATTTGACAGTTATTATGGTCGCTCCTAAATGTCCCGGAAGTGAAGTTAGAGAAGAATATTTGAGAGGTTTTGGCGTGCCAACACTCACCGCTGTTCATCCAGAAAATGACCCAGAAGGAAAGGGATGGCCACAAGCAAAAGCCTATGCCGCTGCCACAGGAGGTCACCGAGCAGGTGTTTTAGAGTCGTCATTTGTTGCTGAGGTTAAAAGTGACTTGATGGGTGAGCAAACTATTTTATGTGGTGTGCTTCAAACGGCCTCTATTCTGTCATTTGATAAAATGATTGAAAAAGGGATTGATGCTAACTATGCCTCTAAACTTATTCAGTACGGATGGGAAACGATTACGGAAGCATTAAAGCATGGCGGAATCACAACCATGATGGATCGTTTGTCGAACCCAGCAAAATTAAAAGCATTTGAAATTTCAGAAACACTAAAGGTTATTATGAAGCCTCTTTTTGTGAAACATATGGACGATATTATGTCTGGACATTTTTCAAAAACAATGATGGAAGACTGGTCTAATGACGATGTTAATTTATTAAAGTGGCGTGCAGCTACTGGAGAAACTGCTTTTGAGAAAACAGCAGCAACTAACGAACAGATTTCTGAGCAAGAGTATTTTGATCACGGCGTATTAATGGTAGCATTTGTAAGAGCCGGCGTAGAATTAGCCTTTGAAACAATGGTCAGTTCAGGAATTGTAGAAGAGTCTGCTTACTATGAGTCGCTTCACGAACTTCCATTAATTGCAAATACCGTAGCAAGAAAAAAATTATTTGAAATGAATAGAATTATTTCGGATACTGCAGAATATGGCTGTTATTTATTTGATCACGCTTGTAAGCCCTTACTTGTTGACTTTATGAAGACGGTAGAAACGGATATAATTGGTACGACGTTTAATTCAACTAGGAACGTAGATAACCAGGAATTGATCCGTGTCAATGATGCTATCAGAAATCATCCTATTGAAGCAACTGGGAAAGTTTTACGTACAGCAATGACAGCGATGAAAGTGATTAAATCTGACGCTTAAATAAAATGTCAAAAACGCCCACCTATTTTCCAACAATTGAAGCTGTAAAAGCAGCTGCAAGAAATCTTGAAGGCATCTCAAACGTGACGCCTTTAATTGAAAACCAGCAGTACTCTTCTAGGTTTGATTGTAATATAAGCTTTAAGCGAGAAGACTTACAAGTTGTAAGATCGTATAAAATTAGGGGTGCCTACAATAAAATGTCCTCTTTAACTTCTACAGAAACAGTTAATGGAGTTGTTTGTGCAAGTGCCGGAAACCACGCTCAAGGCGTTGCCTTGTCTTGTAAGCTGTTAAAAATTCAGGGCACTATATTCATGCCAACACCAACCCCCAATCAAAAAATAGAACGGGTAAAAATGTTTGGTGAACACTTCATAAAAATCATTTTAATAGGCGATAGTTTTGATGACGCCTATAACGCTGCGGTTGAGGACTGCAACAAACGCAAAAAAACCTTTATTCATCCTTTTAATGACGAAAAAGTCATTGAAGGTCAGGCAACCCTAGGATTAGAATTGATTAATCAAGCAGCATCTCCAATTGATTATATCTTTGTAGCGGTCGGCGGCGGCGGCTTAGCCTCTGGGATGTCAGCTGTATTTAAGGAGTTATCTCCAAACACAAAAATTATTGGGGTTGAACCTGAAGGCGCTCCTTCCATGAAGTTAGCTTTTCAGAAAGGCGAAGTGGTCGCCCTAGATAGCATAAATAATTTTGTGGATGGTGCCGCTGTAAAACGTGTAGGAGATAAAAACTTTCAAATTTGCAAGGAAAATTTACATGACATGATCACGGTGCCCGAAGGGAGTGCGTGTCAGGCAATTTTAGATTTATACAACAAAGAGGCTATTATTGCCGAGCCTGCTGGCGCTTTAAGTGTAGCCGCTTTAGATCCTTTTAAGTCGGAAATTAAGGGCAAAAATGTTGTTTGTATTATAAGCGGAGGTAATAACGATATAACACGTACTGCAGAAATAAAAGAACGGGCTTTATTACACTCTAGACTCAAACATTATTTTATAATTACCTTTCCACAACGCGCAGGGGCTTTGCGAGAGTTTGTAGTTGACATACTAGGTCCTAATGATGATATTACTCACTTTGAGTACACTAAAAAGGTGAGTAGGGAAACTGGCGTAGCCGTCGTTGGAATTGAGCTTAAATCGCTTAACGATCTCGAGCCGCTAATAGCTAAAATGAAACTTCATAATTTTTACGGCGACTATCTTAACGATAAACCTGATTTATTTCAGTTTCTAGTTTAGCGACTCTTTTACAAATCGAATTTTTATAGTTTAGAGTAGTCTTTTACTTCAGAGACTCTTAAAGTGTTTACCATTCCTTTTTCTTTCATTGGCATTGCTGCTAAGCTAATCACCATATCTTCCGCTTCTACATACCCTTTTTCATAGGCTATTTTATTAACATCGTTAATCGTTTCATCAGTTGAAGCAAACTTATCATAATGAAAAGCACGAACGCCCCAAAGTAAGTTTAATTGAGATATGATGCGTTTATTAGAAGAAAACACAAGAATATGAGCGTCTGGACGCCACGCAGAAATCTGAAAAGCGGTATACCCACTATTGGTAAGAGTAGAGATAGCGCGCGCATTTATTTCGTTTGCCATATTAGCAGCATGGTAACAAATTGATTTTGTAATGTAGCGCTTTGTACGGATGTGAGGTGGATTCTGAGGGACATGAATCAAGTCTGAATTCTCTACAGTTTTGATGATATTTGACATTTTCTCAATAACTTCAACTGGGTATTGTCCAACAGAAGTTTCTCCTGAAAGCATAACCGCATCTGCACCATCCATTACTGAGTTGGCAACATCATTAACCTCTGCACGAGTTGGAGTTAGGCTAGTAATCATAGACTCCATCATTTGAGTAGCAATAATTACAGGAATTCTTGCTTTTTTCGCTTTTAATACTAATTCCTTTTGAATTAAAGGTACTTGATGCGCAGGAACTTCAACTCCTAAATCCCCCCTAGCAACCATAAGACCATCACAATATGCAATAATCTTGTCAATATTTTCAACAGCTTCTGGTTTTTCAATTTTAGCAATAATAGGAATTTTGTAAGAGCTATGTTCTGAGATTAGCGCTTGTAATTCCATTAAATCTTCTGGGTTTCTAACAAAGGAAAGAGCCATCCAATCCACTTCTTGTTTGATTGCAAATACAGCATCTTCCTTGTCTTTTTCTGTCAAAGCAGGTTGAGAGATATCGGTGTTTGGAAGGTTTACCCCTTTTTTAGATTTTAATGGCCCGCCTTGAATAACTTTAGCTTTGACCTCATCTTTTAAATTTGTAGACACTACTTCAAAAAGTAACTTACCGTCATCCAAAAGAATGCTTTCTCCTTTTTTGGCATCTAAAGGAAATCGGTCATATGTCATATAAACACGATCTTTAGTTCCTTCAAAACGCTCGCCTGTTGCAAATATAATCTCATCACCAGGGTTTACAACCACGTCATCTTTCATGACACCAACTCTTAGTTTCGGCCCCTGTAAGTCAGCTAAAATTGAGGCGTTAAAACCATACTCTTCGTTTATCTCACGAATCAATTTTATACGTGTCTTTACGTCTTCATAATCTGCGTGAGAGAAGTTAATTCTAAACACATTTACTCCAGCTTCAACCATTTTGTGAAGCATTTCTTTTGAACTGATAGCCGGTCCTAGTGTGGCTACAATTTTTGTTTTTTTTCTTTTGTGTGACATTAATTAAATATTAAATGTTCTTTTGATTTAAGTTGTGAAATATCAAGGCTATACGCAGTTGATACGTTCGTTATTTTTTGAATCTTGTTCAAGATCTGTTTTTCATTTATAAACCCGCCGCCATTGTTAATTTTTAACAAATAATCAACAGATTGATATTCAGGAAGCAAGGAGTGGCTAACCCAGCTTTTTTGGTTTGTTTCTGAAAATAATCCCTGAGAAATAGCGACTTCTTCTACAAGGCAACTATTTTTAATTAGATGCCAATTCGTTTGTAGTTGAGGGTTTATCCACTCAAAAACAGAAAACGAAGCTAATGATGTTACAAAGTCAAGATCTTCTCTTGTTCTGGCCAATCTAGTTTCTAAACTTTGATTTAAAAAGTATGCTAGTCGATAGTCATCCATCTCACAATGAACTGCTAAAAGCGAATAATTTAAGTCTTCAAAATCATCAACAAGTAGTTTGTGTATGGCCATAATTCTCAGTAAACATTATGTAAATATAAGATATTAACTCAGTATCTGAGCCTGCTTTTAGCCTTCTTAAGCCTATATTATTGCGAAAACGTTATAGTTTCTCGAGAACTATTAAATCACTGATTTTTATCAATCTTCCCTTGAAGTGCAAAATAGGCTCGTTTTGACACTTTTTCTTCTGCTTTTTTCTTAGAAGTTGCCCTAGCTTTTGCAATCACCTTTCCTTCAATTCGAAGCTTAACTGAGAAATGCTTCAATAAGTCGTTTCCAAGGTCTTTTTCATTTTCGAAATAAAAAGTTTTCTTTTCTTTTTGACACCATTCAATAATGTAGCTTTTATAGCTAATAATTTTTCCTTCTAATGATTCGATATTAACATGAGGAGTAATGACTGTTCTATAGATAAATCTCTCACAAACGATATAACCTTTGTCTAAAAAAACAGCTCCGATTAATGCTTCAAATAAGTTGCCGTGAATGTTTTCCCCAAATTGTGATATAGGTATTTTACTATGCATTAGATTTGAAAGCTCTAGCTCTTTTCCAATTTCATTGAGATGGTCTCTACTCACTACTTTTGAACGCATTTTCGTCAAATATCCTTCGTCACCACTAGGAGCTTTATCAAATAAATAGTGAGCCACTACCGAGCTCAGTATGGCATCTCCTAAAAACTCTAGTCTCTCGTAACTAATCGGATTCCCTAACTCGTCTTTACGATTTGTCGATCGATGAGTGAATGCCTTTTCGTAATAGAGGTGTTTGGTAGGCTTAAATTTTGTAATTTTTTTCAAAGACTCAACAAGACTATTGTCCTTTCCAGAACGTCGCTTAAAGATATTTTTGATAGCGCTCAAAGAGTTTAGTCTAGTTTTTTGAAAACGACACAAGCATTGTGCCCGCCAAAACCAAATGTATTACTCATGACTACTTTTACGTCTCGTTTTTGAGGTTTATTAAGAGTTAAATTTAACTCCGGATCTATATTTTCGTCTGGAGTTGTATGATTAATTGTTGGAGGGATCATGCCGTGCTCAATTGATAATACCGATGAGATCGCTTCAATTGCACCAGCAGCACCAAGTAAATGGCCCGTCATTGACTTTGTTGAATTAATATTTATGTTTTTTGCATGTGATCCAAAAACTTCTTTAATGGCTTTTAGTTCTGCTACATCTCCAAGCGGAGTTGAAGTGCCATGGGTGTTAATTGCATCTACATCCTCAGGCTTAAGACCTGCGTTTTCAAGACAATTTTTCATTACGGCGATCACGCCAATACCATCTGGATGTGGTGCAGTCATGTGGTAGGCATCTGAAGACAATCCACCTCCTACAAGTTCAGCATAAATTTTAGCGCCTCTTGCTTTAGCGTGTGCGTACTCCTCTAGTATTAATGCGCCAGCACCTTCCCCTAAAACAAACCCATCTCTGGTTCCGTCAAAAGGTCTTGAGGCTGTTTCTGGGCTCTCGTTTCTTGTAGATAGTGCATGCATGGCATTAAAACCACCCATTCCAGATTGAGTAACACAAGCTTCACTACCACCACTAACAATTACATCACAATGACCAAGACGTATTAAGTTTAGTGCGTCAAATATTGCATTTGCGGATGAAGCACAAGCAGAGACCGTTGTATAGTTTGGCCCCATAAACCCATGCTTGATAGAAATATTACCAGGGGCAATATCTGCAATCATTTTAGGAATAAAAAAGGGATTAAATCGGGGTGTTCCATTTCCATTAGCAAAGTTCATGACCTCGTTTTGAAAAGTTTCAATACCACCGATTCCAGCACCCCAAATCACTCCCACGCGAAGTTTGTTTAAGGAATCCAAATCTAGTTTGGCATCTATGATGGCTTCGTCAGAAGCCACCATAGCATATTGCGCAAACCGATCCATTTTACGAGCCTCTTTACGATCAAAGAAGTCCGAAACATTAAAATCTTTTAATTCACAAGCAAATTTTGTTTTGAAATGTTCAGTATCAAAATAAGTTATAGGCGCACAACCACTCTTGCCACTTATTAGGCCTTCCCAATAACTGTCTTTATTGTTGCCTATTGGAGTCAATGCCCCAAGACCTGTTACTACAACTCGCTTTAGTTCCATAAAAAATTAAAATGTAATTATTTTGCAGCTTCGATATAAGAAACAGCTTGACCTACAGTAGCAATGTTTTCTGCTTGGTCGTCTGGGATTTGAATATCAAATTCTTTTTCAAATTCCATTATTAGCTCTACAGTGTCTAGCGAATCTGCGCCAAGGTCATTAGTGAAACTAGCTTCTGTTACTACTTCGTTTTCATCAACGCCCAATTTGTCTACGATAATCGCTTTTACTCTTGATGCAATGTCTGACATAATCTTTATATTTTAAGTTTTAATTAGGTTGCAAAAATAAAAAACTTTACATTAAAACAAGTGATTACTTCAAAAATGTGCATTTATTAGTGATTAAATTAATTATGTATTGTGTTTTTACTTCGCAGTGTGGATAATTATTCTTTTTTTTGTTATTGAATTTTAATCAAAAAAACCGCTTAATGAAAAGAATTGCAATTTTTGCTTCTGGCTCTGGCACCAACGCTGAAAATATTATTAAATATTTTCATGGAAACAAGTTTGCAGAAGTGGTTCTTGTATTCTCCAACAATCCTAATGCGTTTGTTTTAGAACGTGCTTCAGGCTTGAATGTAAAATCAGTCGTTTTTAATAAAAAACAGCTTAAAGACCCTAATTGGGCCGCCCAAAACGTATACAATCTTGATCTTGACCTTATTGTGCTTGCAGGGTTTTTGTGGAAATTTCCAGCACATTTGCTACAACAATTTAAAAACAAGGTTTTGAACATCCATCCAGCACTGCTTCCAAAGTATGGAGGAAAGGGCATGTATGGCTCCCATGTGCACAAGGCTGTTGTAGCTAATCAGGAATCAGAATCAGGTATTACAATCCATTACGTGAATGAGCATTATGACGAAGGTGCAGTTATTTTTCAAGCAAAATGTTTTGTTCTTGAAACGGATACTTTTAATGAATTGGCCGCTAAAATTCATGAACTAGAATCAAAGCACTTTCCAGTAGTTATTCATAATATCCTAGCTGAAAATGGCTAAATCAAAACAAAAATATTACACTGTTTGGAAAGGACACCGAACAGGTGTCTTTGAATCCTGGGAGGATTGTAAAGCGCAAATCGCTAATTTTGAAGGCGCACAGTACAAGTCTTTTTTAACATTTCAGTTGGCTAAAACAGCACTAAAGGGAGATTATAAAGACTATGTTGGAAAATCTAAAAAGCTTTCAAGTAACCTTTCTGAATCGCGACTAAAACTAATTGGTCAGCCAAACTATAATTCTATTTCGGTAGACGCTGCCTCTAGTGGAAATCCTGGGATAATGGAATATAGAGGTGTTGACACACACACCAAAAAACAATTATTTCACAAAGGGCCCTTTCAGCAAGGCACCAACAATATTGGAGAATTTTTAGCGCTTGTTCACGGGCTCGCATTATTAAGACAAAAAAACAGCAAGCGAATTTTATATACAGACTCAAGGACTGCTATGAGTTGGGTTAAAAAAAAGCATTGCAATACAAAACTGACTCGAAATCCAGCGAATGCAGCAATGTTTGTGCTAGTAGATCGCGCGGTTTTATGGCTCAATACCAACTCATACAGCACTGTAATAGTTAAGTGGGAAACGAAAGCTTGGGGAGAAATTCCTGCAGATTTTGGGCGTAAATAATTTATGTCAGTACAGCAGTATTTTTAGTTTTATTAAGAACAAAAAATACGTAACTTTGTTCTTTAATTTTTAATATTTTTTATGAGTAAGTTGGTAATCGTTGGAACAGTTGCATTTGATGCTTTGGAAACACCTTTTGGAAAGACGGATAAGATACTTGGCGGATCCGCTTCATATATTGGTTTGTCTGCTTCACAATTTAAGGTCGAGAGCGCTATTGTATCAGTCGTGGGAGGAGATTTCCCTCAAAGCTACCTAGACATTTTCTCAAATAGAGGTATTGATATTTCGAGTATTGAAATCATAAAAAAAGGTAAGACATTTTTTTGGAGCGGTCGTTACCACAATAACATGAACAACCGTGATACATTGGTAACAGAACTAAATGTGTTGGAAAATTTTCAGCCTATAGTTCCCGAATCATATAAAGACGCAAAAATATTAGTTCTAGGAAACCTACACCCAGCTGTTCAGTCGAGTGTTTTAGATCAAATGGAGGAGGCTTCAACCTTAGTCATTCTTGACACAATGAATTTTTGGATGGACCACACTCTAGACGCACTTATTGAGGTCATTAAACGAGTAGATGTTATTACCATTAACGACGAGGAAGCTCGTCAACTAACAGGCGAACACTCGCTGGTAGTGGCTGCTAAGACAATACACGCAATGGGACCTGAATATGTGGTAATTAAAAAAGGAGAACACGGCGCTTTATTGTTTAACGAAGGTCGTATGTTTTCAGCGCCCGCAATGCCGTTAGAGTCTGTTTTTGATCCTACTGGAGCAGGAGATACTTTTGCAGGAGGGTTTGCAGGGTTTTTGTCTCAATCTGAAAATGTTAATTTTGAAAGCATGAAGAAGGCAGTTATCTATGGATCAACGCTTGCGTCCTTCTGCGTAGAGAAATTTGGCACTGAGCGCCTTGAGTCTCTAAAGCAAGAGGAGATAAGCCAACGGCTGAAAGCTTTTAAAGAACTGACTCAATTTGAAATAGAATTAACATCTTAAAAAACGCGCCAATTATTGGCGCATTTTTTTTTAATAATAAAGTTACACTAAAATCACTTGTATGAGCGATGCAATAAAACACGAATGCGGAATTGCCCACATTAGACTTTTAAAACCCTTGGAGTTTTATAAAAAAAAGTACGGGACTGCTTTTTATGGAATTAATAAGATGTACCTTATTATGGAGAAACAGCACAACCGTGGACAAGACGGAGCTGGTTTTGCGAGCATAAAATTAGATATGCAGCCTGGGGAGCGCTATATAAGTCGAGTTCGCTCGGTAGAACAACAGCCGATTCAAGATATTTTTGCTCAAATTAATACTCGAATTAACGATGTATTGGAAAAAAACCCAGAGGTTGCTAATGATGTAGAGGCACAAAAGAAAATGGTTCCTTATTTAGGGGAAGTTTTGCTGGGTCATGTACGTTATGGGACTTTTGGCAAAAACAGTGTTGAAAGTGTTCACCCGTTCTTGAGACAAAATAATTGGATGCACCGAAACTTGATTTTGGCAGGAAATTTTAATATGACAAATGTAAAGTCTCTTTTCAAAAACCTTGTTGAAATAGGTCAGCATCCAAAAGAATATACAGATACGATTACTATCATGGAGAAAATAGGTCATTTCTTAGATGATGCAGTATCAAAATTATATAAAAAACTAAAAAAGGAAGGCTATACAAAAATGGAGTGTTCTCCATTAATAGCAGAGCGCCTTAATTTAAAGAAAATACTCACTAAAGCTGCAAAGAATTGGGACGGTGGCTACGCTATGGCTGGACTCTTAGGGCATGGAGACTCATTTGTTTTGAGAGATCCTTCAGGAATTCGTCCCGCCTATTATTACATGGATGATGAGGTTGTTGTTGTCGCTTCAGAGCGTCCTGTAATTCAAACGGCTTTTAATGTTAATTTTGAGGACGTTCATGAATTACCGCCTGGGAGTGCAATTATTACTAAAAAATCAGGAGAGACCTCAATTGATCAGATACTTAAACCGTTAGAACGTATGGCCTGCTCTTTTGAGCGTATTTACTTTTCAAGGGGAAGTGATGCAGAGATATATCAAGAGCGAAAACTACTTGGAAAACTAATTGTCCCAGAGGTTTTAAAGTATATTGATCACGACATAAAAAACACCGTATTTTCCTACATTCCTAATACCGCTGAAACTTCATTTTTTGGAATGATTGAAAGCGTTGAAGAATACTTAAACAAAAAGAAGACAGAACAAATTTTGAAAGGTACTAGGACTCTTTCTGCGGATAAGGTAACACAAATTCTTTCGGAACATACTCGCATTGAGAAAATAGCAATTAAAGATGTAAAGCTCAGAACGTTTATTACTGAAGATAGTAGTCGAGATGATTTGGTTGCTCATGTATATGATGTCACATATGGGGTTATAAAACCAGAAGATAATTTAGTGATTATTGACGACAGTATTGTACGAGGAACGACCTTAAAGAAAAGTATTCTAAAAATGATGGATCGGCTTTCTCCGAAGCGCATAGTGGTTGTGTCGTCTGCCCCGCAAATACGATACCCTGACTGTTACGGTATTGATATGGCTAACTTAGAGGGATTAGTCGCTTTTAAGGCCGCATTAGCACTGTTAAAAGACACTAATAATTACCATATTGTTGAAGATATATATTTAAGGTGTAAAGCACAAGTAAACCTTCATGACTCTGAAGTTGAAAACTTTGTGAAAGAAATATATGCTCCTTTTAACCCACAACAAATTTCGGATAAAATAGCAGAACTTCTGAGTGAAGATGGTATAAAGGCTGAGGTGAAGATTATTTTTCAGCCGATAGAAAACTTACATATTGCATGCCCTAAAAATTTAGGAGACTGGTACTTTACCGGAAATTACCCAACTCCAGGAGGTAATAGAGTTGTTAATAGGGCCTTTATTAACTTTTTTGAAGGAAATAAAGAAAGAGCTTACTAATAGAGGAGTGCTGTTTATCTAATAAAAATGCATTTCGTCTAATAATTAGCGTTTGTGTGTATTAAACGTCTATATTTGAATCACCATAACATAAGTAGGTTAAGTTCATGGTAGATTTGGGGCAAAAAAGGTGAACTTCGTTCACCTTTTTTATTTTCCAATGTTTTCTAAGCTTTACTTCGCAGCTAAGAAACGTTTTTCAACTTCATTCCAGTTAATCACACTAAAGAAAGCTTCGATGTAATCCGGACGTCGGTTTTGGTAGTTTAAGTAATAGGCATGTTCCCAAACATCTAATCCTAAAATGGGAGTTCCACCGCAAGTTACCCCGGGCATTAATGGATTGTCTTGGTTTGGTGTTGAGCATACTTCAACCTTACCTCCTTTATGAACACATAGCCATGCCCATCCTGATCCAAACTGAGTTGCAGCAGCTTTACTGAAAGCCGTTTTAAAATCTTCAAAAGATCCATAAGCCGCAAGGATTGCTTCTTTAAGCTCACCTGAAAGGGCTTCTTTTCCCTCAGGGTTCATTATGTTCCAGAAAAGCGAATGGTTATAATACCCACCGCCGTTATTACGCACCGCTTTGTTGGACATGTCCAAGTCGCCAAGAATAGCTTCTACAGATTTAGTTTCTAAATCAGTTCCCGCAATTGCTGCATTTAAATTATTTGTATATCCGTTGTGGTGCTTTGAGTGGTGGATTTCCATTGTTCTCGCGTCAATATGAGGCTCTAGGGCATCATAAGCATAGTTTAGTTGTGGTAATTCAAAAGCCATAAGAGTTTGTTTTAAGTGTTTTTAATGATTTCACAAATTTACGATAATCAAATAAAATTTACGTCGATATATAATTAAGATTGTTTATTTTGCTATAAATTTTATTTAGTGGCTGTTTCAACTTTTGATATTTATAACGCATCTGCAGGGAGTGGTAAAACATTTACCCTTGTTAAAGATTACTTGAAAATTGTTTTGAGCTCTAAAAAGTTTTTGCCACATCGTCACGTTTTAGCGATCACCTTTACCAATAAAGCAGTCGATGAAATGAAAACACGGATTATAGAAGCGCTTATGGCTTTTGCATCTCCTACCATTTTAGATCACCCCGATGCTTTATTCACACAAGTTGTGGAAGAATTACAGAACACCCCAGAAGAAATACATGTCAAGTCCAAACATTTGTTGAGTAAGATTTTACACAACTATGCTGCATTTGACATTTCAACTATTGATAAGTTTACTCAGAAGATAATCCGCACTTTTGCTTTTGATCTAAAGTTACCAATGAATTTTGAGGTAGAACTAGATACAGACCATTTACTACAAAAAGCGGTACTTCGCTTGCTTTCAAAAGCGGGAAAAAACAAAGCTCTTACTAAAGTGCTAGTTGATTTTGCTGTAGAAAAAGCCGATGATGATAAGAGTTGGAATATCGCTTTAGATCTAACTAAAACAGCAAAACTCCTAACCAAGGAAACAGAAGCTCCTTTTTTACAGGGTCTCGCTAAGCACTCTTTGTCCGATTTTGAAGCCTTAAAAGAGTCTTTAGCAAAAGAAATTTATGAGGCGGAGACGCAAATAGTAAGTGCCTCAAATCAAGTTTTAGAATTGATTATTTCTAACGGTATTGAGTTTTCAGATTTTAGTCGCGGTTCTTTGCCTAAACACTTTAAAGCCCTTGCTTCCAAAAAATTCGACCTCAGTTTTAGCGCACAGTGGCAGCAATCGATAGATACAGCACCCCTATATACTCAAAAAACAACTTCACACGTTGCTTCTATAATTGATGGGTTGCGTCCCGAGCTTATTGAGGCGTTTCTGGCGACAAAAACTATTTTTTATCGTTTGAAGTACTTAAAGAACATACGTAAAAACACGACTCCGCTTTCCGTCATCAATTTAATCAACAAAGAATTAAAACTAATTAAAGAGGAAGATAACCTTTTACTCATATCCGAGTTTAACACTATTATCAGCCAAGAAATAAAAGATCAGCCAGCTCCTTTTATATATGAGCGTATTGGAGAAAAATTCAATCATTTTTTTATTGATGAATTTCAAGACACATCCGAGCTGCAATGGGAAAATTTAGTCCCCCTGATTACAGACACGTTAGCGGCAGAAAATGGAAGCGCTATGTTAGTCGGGGATGCTAAGCAAGCAATTTATCGTTGGAGAGGCGGCAGAGCCGAGCAGTTTATTAGTTTATATAACAACGATACAGACCTTCCTTTTGATGCTGAGCTTTCCTATCTTCCAACCAACTATAGAAGCTGTAGAGAAATTGTAGGATTTAACAATCGTTTTTTTAAACATCTATCTAAGGTAGCTTTTTCTAACCAAACTTATAAAGAGCTTTACCAGGCATCAGCTCAACTTGAATTTACCCAAAAAGCGGGCTATGTTAATATTTCTTTTTTAGAATTTGAAAAAGGAGATGATAAATCACTTATTTATGCCACCAAAGTTTTGCAAATAATCAACACTTATTTAGATTCTGACCAAGACACAAAATTAAAGGATATTTGCGTGCTTGTTAGAAAACGAAAAGAAGGGATTGCTGTAGCTAATTTATTAAGCCAACATGATATTGATATTGTTTCCAGTGAAACACTGTTAGTTTCTCAGTCTCCAGAAGTTAAACAAATAGTAAGCCTCTTAGAGTATATACACGAGCCCTTAAATGTAGAGGTTAAACTTGAGGTGATAAACTACATAGCAATTAATAATGATGTTGGAGACCCCCATTTATTTCGTTTAAATGGTATTTCTCTAGGTTTGGAGGCGTTTTTTGCTGCTCTTAAAGATATTGGAATTCACTTTTCTCCTCAGGTAGCCCTCCAGCTTTCTCTATATGAATCTGTTGAGTATATTATTAGTAGTTTTCAGTTATCAAAAAAATCCAATGCTTATATTCAGTTTTTCCTGGACTTTGTTTTAGAGTTTACACAAAGACCAACTTCGAGTGTTCGTCAATTTATGGACCACTACAACCTTAAAAAAGAAAGTTTAAGTATTGTTACCCCAAAAGGAATAAATGCGGTCCAAATTATGACTGTACACAAGTCAAAAGGATTGGAGTTTCCTGTTGTCATTTTTCCTTTCGCAGAGCTAGATATTTATAGAGAATTAGAACCCAAAGAGTGGATGCCTTTAGAAGCATCCTTTGCCCCCTTTTCACACTTTTTATTAAATTATAATAAAGATTTTGAAAACTATGGCACTGTGGGAGCTTCAATATATAATGATCACCAATCCAAACTTGAGTTAGATAACATTAATCTTTTATATGTAGCGTTAACCCGTGCAGTTGAACAATTGTATGTGGTGGGTAATGCGTCTGTTTCTAAAAAGGGAGATGAAGACTTAAAAACGTATTCAGGTCTTCTTATAAATTATCTAAGAACAATTGGACATTGGGAAGCTTCTAAACTTGAGTATGAATTTGGGGTGTTTGAGAAAATAGACAGTCTAGAGCCTCCAAAATACCCAACAGAAATTCAAACTGATTTTATATCCACCCCTAAGGCTCAACTAAATGTTTCAATGGCAACTAATGCGGGCTATTTGTGGGACACTTCTCAGAAAGAGGCTATTGAAAAAGGTAATTTAATTCATTTGTTGCTGTCAAAAGTATACACCAAATCTGATATCGAAATCACGTTTAATCACTTTATTAATACGGGAGTGATTTCAAAAGAGCAAGGCAAAGCTTTGCGGCAAACTGTTGAAGACATCGTTAGCCACCCTAAGCTAAGCATCTATTATAGCTCAGAGGTTACTGTTTTTAACGAGCGAGAGATCATGACCGAAAGCGGAAAAATAATCATACCTGATCGTTTAGTTGTTTTTAAGGACCAAACAGCAGTCATAATTGATTACAAAACGGGAGATTTTTATAATAAACACAAGCTACAACTAATAGATTATGCTGAAATTATAGAACAAATGGGTTATAAAGTTAGCAAAAAGCTACTTGTTTACACAGAGATTTCTTTGCAAATACATGATTTCTAGGGTTTTATATTCCGTTCATTCACAGCCACTTTTCTTGTCAAATAATTTTATTGTTTAACTTTTTAACTTTATTTTTTTAACATTTAAGTTTGTTTTGTAGTAATAACATCATACTTTTGCAAATAATACAATAAACAAACTAAATATTATTTTATATGAAAAATCTTAGCAGATTAGTTTTTGTGACATTGCTAGTAATGGCAACCGGAAATGTAAACGCACAAGACAAAAACAACCCATGGCAAATCACAGTAGGTGTAAACGCCGTTGATGCACTTGGTACTGGGAATCAAGTAGGAAATGAAGACATTGGCTTTTCTAGGCTTTATGACGTAGGTGGTGAGTGGAGCGTGTCTCCCGCAATGTCTATGTTGTCAGTTGGAAGATACCTTGGCAATAATTTTTCAGTTGGTGTTGCTGGAACTTTTAATAGACTAGACAAGTGGAATACAGGCGTACAAAAAGCAACCGCAACTAGTGAATTAATGTATTACGGACTTGACGGTATGGTTAAGTACAGTCTTGCAGACCTAGTAAATTCTAACAAACTAGAGCCTTTCGTAAGTCTTGGAGGTGGTTACACATGGATGGAGCAACCTGGAACAGAATTAGCAGGTCTTGCAACACTTAATGGTACAGTTGGTGTTTCTTATTGGTTTAATGATTTTATTGGAATTACAGCTCAATCAGGATTGAAAAATTCTTTTGATGAAGTAGTCTTAGTAGATCATTTCCAACACTCTGTTGGAGTTACTATTAAATTTGGTGGTAAAGACACAGATTCAGATGGTGTATATGACAAATATGATGTATGTCCTGAAGTTCCTGGTTTAGCAGAATTTAATGGCTGTCCTGATTCAGATTCAGATGGGATCCAAGATTCAGAAGATACATGTCCAAATGAAGCGGGGTTAGCAGAATATAACGGCTGTCCTGATTCAGACGGTGACGGCATCTCTGACAACAACGATACTTGTCCAAATGAAGCGGGTTTAAAAGCTTTATCTGGATGTCCTGACGCAGATGCAGATGGAGTTGCTAACGCTCAAGATACATGTCCAAACGAAGCGGGTCCAGTTGCAAACAACGGATGCCCTTGGAAAGATGGAGATAGTGACGGTGTACTAGATAAAGATGATAACTGCCCTACAGAAGCTGGTACAGTAGCTAATAATGGTTGCCCTGAAGTTGTTTTTCCAACAGATGAAGAACAAGCTCAACTAATCAGCTATTCAAGAACAATTAATTTTGCACTTGGAAAGTCAAGCTTTAAAAAAGATGCAATTTCTACTTTAGAAGCGATTACAGCTATTTTAACTGCATATCCTAAAGCAAACTTTATTGTAGAAGGACATACAGATAGTGTTTCAAGTAAATCATTTAACCAACAGTTGTCAGAATCTAGAGCTGCTCAAGTTGTTACTTTTCTTACAACTAACGGAATTGCTTCAGAAAGATTACAATCAATTGGTTTTGGGGAAACAGCTCCAATCGAATCTAATATGACTGCTAAAGGAAGAGCAGCTAACAGACGTGTTGAAGTGAAGTTGGCTAACTAATTAGCACGCTTATATAATAAAAAGCTTAAAACGCTTCGCTATTGCGAAGCGTTTTTTTATTTTTATAACATGACAGGTTTTATTTATGACGTACTAAAAGATCTTGACTTAGCTTCAAGAGACACCTCTAAGCTAACCCTTATCCTACCCAATAAACGTGCGGGGTTGTTTTTAAAAAGGGACTGGTCTTCCATAAGTAAAGCAACAGGGTTTTTGCCTGATATTATTTCTATTGAACATTTTATTGAAGAATTATCTCAGCTAAGACTCCTTAGTAATACAGAGCTTATTTTTGAGTTTTATAGTGTTTATCTAGACCTCACCCCTTTAAATGAAAGGGACTCTTTTGATAGCTTTTCTAAGTGGGCACCTATAGTGCTTCAGGATTTTAATGAAATTGATCGTTATTTAATTCCTCAAGAACAGATATTTGAATATCTCACTGCGATTCAAGAATTAAACCACTGGTCATTAGAAGCCAATTCTACTCCACTTGTAAAGGGATATCTTTCCTTTTGGAAAAAGGTCGACTCTTATTACTCAAAATTCACATCTCATCTGTTGCAAAAAGGCGCGGGTTACCAAGGATTAATTTATAGAGAAGCCGTTGAGAACTTAGAATTATACACTAAAAACAATCCTCTCAAGTCACATGTATTTTTGGGCTTTAACGCTTTAAACGCCTCTGAGTCTACGATTATTCAAGAGCTACTAGAGCAGGACAAAGCGGTTATTTACTGGGATATTGATCAAACATTTATAGAAACGCCATTCCATGATGCGGGCTATTTTATAAGACAGCATCAAAAGCAGTGGTCGCATTTCAAAAAACAGCCTTTTAAATGGGTTTCAAATCAGTATGCAACACCCAAAAACATTTCTATAGTTGGCACTCCAAAAAACATTGGGCAGGTCAAATACGTTGGGTCCCTTTTACAGCGGCTGTACTCAGAGAATAAACTTCAAAGTACAGCCTTAATATTAGGAAATGAAGACTTATTGATTCCTATACTGAATTCGATTCCCAGCGCTATTGAAGACATCAATATTACTATGGGACTGCCGCTAAAGCAGATTCCCTTCTCAGCTTTTATCAATCAATGGTTTCAGCTTCAAAAAGAAACCAATACGCATTATTATTATCAGGACATAATAGGGGTGTTGTCGCATCAATTTGTTCGGCCCTTACTACAAAGCACAAATGAAGATGCTGCTCAAAAGATTATTACAAGGTTGAACACACACAACTCAGTGAGCCTTACTAAAGATCAAATAATTGCAATTGCACCTACCCATAAGCCTATTTTAGAGCTTCTATTTACAAACTGGAATAACCAGCCAGCCAAGGCAATACAAAGCGTTCTAGAGCTTATTTTTAAACTTAAAGACTATTATGGTAAATCCAAAAAAAACCACTTATTACCGCTTGAATACTTATTTCGTTTTTCTGAAATATTCAACCAATTAAAAGAGCTAAATAACTCCTACAGTTACATCACGACCATTAAAGTTTTACAAAGCCTCTTCAAAGAATTATTGAGTACAGAAACGCTGGATTTTAAAGGTCAGCCATTAAAGGGACTTCAAATAATGGGAATGCTAGAGTCTCGAGTTTTAGATTTTGAAACCGTTATTATTGTTTCTGTTAACGAAGGTGTTTTGCCAGCCGGTAAGACCAATAATTCTTTTATTCCTTTTGATGTTAAGATCGAAAACGGACTGCCAACTTATAAAGAAAAGGATGCAGTTTACACCTATCATTTTTACCGCCTCTTACAACGTGCAAAAAACGCCCATATAATTTACAATACAGAACCAGAAGTTCTAAGTGGCGGAGAGCGGAGTCGATTTTTAACCCAATTAGAACATGAAGACTTTCATGATTTAAGTCACAAGATCGTTATTCCGGAAACCCCTCAGTTGACCCCCCAATTACTATGTATTAAAAAATCACCAGAAATTTTATCTAAGCTTAAAGCGGTTGCAAAAAAAGGATTTTCACCATCCTCTTTGAGTCAGTATATTCGTAATCCAATTGATTTTTACACCCAAAAGATATTGGGAGTGCGTTCTGAAAATTTATTAGAAGAAACAGTTGCAGCCAATACGTTTGGAAGTATTATTCACAATACACTAGAAGATTTTTATAAGCCTTTAATTGGTGCTGTTCTGGACGCTAAAATGATCAATGACTTAAAGCCTAAAATTGAGGCTACAGTGACTCATCATTTTAAAACCCTTTACAAAGAAGGCGATATCACCCAAGGTCCAAACCTTATTAGTTTTGAAGTTGCTAAGAGGTATATTTTTAATTTTTTGCAGTACGAATTGTCTTGCATTAACAAAGGAGACCAAATTAAGATTGAGGCCATTGAGTCTAAGATTGTCGCTGAAGTCAATATTCCTGAGCTTCAAACCCCCATTCAAATTATTGGAACAATAGACAGGGTTGATAGCTGTAACGGAATCCAAAGAATTATAGATTATAAAACATCGCAGGTTTCACAAACAGAGTTAGAACTTGTCAACTGGGAAGACCTTACGTCAGACTACAAAGCCTTTAGTAAAAGTTTTCAAATACTAACCTATGCCTACATGCTTAACAAGCAAGCGTCATTCACAAGTCCAGTGGAAGCGGGAATTATTTCCTTCAAAAATTTAAAATCTGGCCTGCTCAAGTTTGCCAAAAAGGATAAACCTGGAGCTTACGCTAAAAAAATCACTCAACTCTCAACACAAACCATGGAAAGCTATGAACAAGAGCTCAAGAACCTAATTTTGGAGGTATTTGATCCAGAAATTGATTTTATAGAAAAGGAAGTATAGATGGTTATTCAGGATTTAAATAGAACACTAGAGGGTGCGAACAGGCGACTTATTCTTATGGATATTATGTATAATAGCTCGATTAAATCGGCCCCTTTAATTATTTTTTGTCATGGCTATAAAGGTTTTAAGGACTGGGGTGCATGGCCTTTATTGTCGAAGGCTTTTGCTGCTTCTGGAATTGCAGTATTGAAGTTCAATTTTTCACATAATGGGGGTACAGCCAAACAGCCCATTGATTTTCCAGATCTTGAAGCATTTGGAAATAATAACTATACAAAAGAACTTGAAGATTTGGATCGAGTTATAAGCTGGGCACAAGCGAACTATAACCACCACCCTAATATTAATTCTTCAAATATTACTTTATTAGGACATAGCCGTGGAGGAGGGATTGTTACCCTTAAGGCTTTTGAAGATCCCCGAGTTAAAAAAGTAGTTAGCTTAGCTGGTGTCTCTGACTTTAAGTCTAGATTTCCTATGGAATACGAACTAGAGAAGTGGGAAGAAACAGGGGTTCGTTTTATTTTGAATGGGCGCACTAAACAGCAGATGCCTCACTATTATCAATTTTACAAAGACTTTATGGCAAACGAGGCCAGACTAACAATAAAAACAGCAGCTCAGCAGCTAAAGTTGCCGTTTTTAATTATTCACGGGGATGCAGATACGAGTGTATCAATAGATGAAGCTCTAGCACTTCACAAATGGAGCACAAAGAGTCAATTAATAGTTCTTGAGGGTGCAAATCACGTCTTTGGCAGCTGTCATCCATGGAAATCAGGGGGGTTGCCACCTTGTTTTCATCAAATCCACACTGAAATCACCCGTTTTATTAACAATTAGCAATATTTCTTGTAAAAAACTTGATTTATCTGATATTTTCTTTGGAAATAATAAACTAATTTTTGTAATTTAGACTAAATTAAATATATATTATGGGATATTCATTCAAAAATAGCAAGGGAAAGACTTATTTTTTACACACTAAAGATGTAATTCTTAAAGGTGGTAGAGAACAAACTATCTATTATTTCGCAAAAGATGAGCGTGATAATACATGTGACCTTCCTGCTGGAAAAAAGATTGTAGAAAACGAAAAAACTGGATTACCTTTTGTAAAGAAGGCCTAAATTTTTCCAATTTAACAATTAGAAAACTCACTCATAAGAGTGGGTTTTTTTTGTGCCATATTGTAAAGGGTAAAGTGCGACAATTTTATTCAAAACAATATTTTTCTCCAATATCGTAAGAGTCGTATTCTTCTTGGTCGACTTCGATATTTAGATCTCCAAAGCCGTCACCAAGACCGCTATTGTTTTCACTGTTATTATTGTTTGAGTTTTCAAACGCCCCTACCAAAATATATTGGCCATCAGCATACGTTTTATTAATAATTTCACAACAATTTCGATCACCGTTGCAGGCAAAAGCAATAAAACAAAAGACATAAATTAATTTTTTCATAGTTCGAAAAGTGGTTGTATTAATTTTAAATCAAAACTAAAAAATTATTTTTCAATTCCCATGAATTATATTATAATATTTAATTATTTATTCGGCTAATGGGTTTTAAAGAATGAACTTTAATACTCAAGAAAAGTTATTTTTATCTCATTAATTGACACCTCATTGGTATTAAACACTTACTTTTAATAAAATCTCATCCTAAATAATTAATAGGATCGTTATAAAACTTTTAAAATTCACCTTCATGAAATTGTTACGTAGAGTTCTCTTTTTATCCCCTTTTTTATTATTTAATTTAGCGTGCTCCGATGACAACAACGAGGCTGATGTCATTGAAGCCTATGAATCTTTAGACGTGTCTTACGGTCCAGATCTAAATCAGACATTTGATATTTTCCTGCCAGCAAACCGAACTAACATGACTAAAACAATAATTTTAGTGCATGGCGGCAGTTGGATAGGTGGTGATAAAACAGACATGGATCGCTTTAAATCCTATATTCTACTATTTCATCCCAACATTGGTGTTATAAACATGAATTATACTTTGGCTGATGCGACGACTCCTCCAATTCCCTTACAAACAGATGATATATCGGCAGTAGTAAACTATATTTCTGAAAACAAATCATCACTTAGAATAAGTGATGACATTGGATTTATTGGAGCAAGCGCAGGGGCCCATCTGTCGCTTTTATGGAGCTATACAAATGACATTAATAATCAAGTAGATATGGTGTGTAGTATTGTTGGCCCCACCAACTTTACAGATCCTGCTTATAATGACAGTTTAAATCCTCTATACCAAGGGATGACGCTGCTATTTGGAAATCCTTCAGAAGACTTTTTAGAATCGATCAGCCCCTATCACACAGCGACAACGAGCGCTCCACCAACATTATTATTTTACGGTGGCATGGATACTCTTGTCCCCAGTTCGCAAGGAATTGATATGGATGCAAAACTCACAACTTTAGAGGTCACTCATGAATTTCATTTTTACGAAGAAGAAGGCCATGGTTGGGAAGGTTTAAACCAGCTAGATACTACATCTAAAATATCAGCGTATATAGACACTTATTTAATTCCATAGCACCTAACTGCTCACTAAGGGGTTAAATTAGGAGATATCTCAGTAAATACAATCGAAATTATTGGACTGTTTTTAGTCGCATGTCCCTTGAGCATAGGCAATAATACCCGCTGAATTAAGGGCAATGCAAGCGTTGCTATAGGTGTTGCCGTCACAACCACAAACAGGGGCGTATTCTTGGTTGCAAATAACTTCTGGATCAATCAAAGAAATGTCTACACAGCTTGGTAATAAATCATCGGAATTGTTAGAGCTGCCACAACTGAATAAAAAGACAACAGAAATAAACAAAACAGGAAATGAAAGTAGTTTTTTCATGAGAAGCTTAAAATTTTCTAGCAATTACAAGTCCATTAGCATCTATGCAAGACCCAGCAAAAGCCTGTCCACCCCAAGACTCAAAGTTAAAGAACATTACATATGGAAAGTATCCCTCCTTAGTTGAGCTCCAGTAAATAAGTGATTCGTCAAAATTGCCCACTCCATACATATGAACATTATTGTATATAGCTTCTAAGGATCCACTACTAGGAATGAACCAATCATCAAACCCATTGAGCTCTAAATCGAGTGCTATTTTAAAAGCATAGTTGTCACTGCCAAACTCAAACCCTCCAAAAACTTGACTATTATCACTAGCATTTCCATCTACAATTAGTTGTGTGTTTTCAAGCCCATCACCAATAGCCGAGCCCGTATCTAAATCAAAATGGTCTCCCCATGCGACCCCTCCAATTTCTGAGTAGTCTTTTGCAACCATTAACTCCCCATTAGACTCATTGACGTGAAAAATAAAACCGCCTCCAAACTCTACTCCGTAAAGAGACTCTAAACCGACATTGTCAATAATATCAAGAACAGAAACATTATTATCTAAATTATCAATAATTGTAAGTTCAGAATTAAATACAGTAAGGTCTACCTCCTCGCTTGAACAAGCTAAGATTAATAATGCGGACAATAAGATTAGTTTTTTCATAATTTTTGATTATTAGTGTTTTTTAGAATATAAGAAATTAAGAGAGGCTTCCTAAGTTGTTTTTTTTGAACTTAAACAAACAGACATTAACCAGCCAAGGCCCCAGCAGATCCAGCACCTTCAGCGCTTTGTTGTTGCCTCATTAAGAAAAGAGCAGCGACTAAAAGGACATAGTCGGCATTGCTTTTATCGTTAAATTCTGCTTCAATAGATTCCTTCCATTTTTTAAAAGCATAATGAATTGTTAACGCAGTTGTTTTTTCATTTTTGTTAAGGATGTATTGCCTATTTGACGAATACCATTTACCAACAGTCTCTGCTTTTAAATAATAGTGAGATGTATTCAAGTCGCTGTCTTTAAGAATTATTTTTGCACCTTTTTTAAAACTCCAAACAATATCTCCAAAGAGCTGTCCGCCTTGTAAAATAGAAAATGAGGTTCCCCAAAACCCTTTCTTTTTTATGTTATAGGTTTTGTTGTTGTAACGAAACTGTATTTCTGAAGAATACCATTTTGGCTTTTGCCCTTTGACAACTACCACGCCATTTTCAAGGAGCTGAAAATCCTTATTGTTTTTGGCAATTTCTATTTTGATACGCTGGGTTTCATTGCTCATAAAAAACGGATTCTAATGTAACTATTTCGGCTGTATTTTATGTCAAAATATAAACCGTAGTTGGACAACGAATGACACATATAAAGGAATTTAGTCCACATAGTAAAATTTGTTATAAAGTGAGAATCGAAACAACTATAATTTTCACAGTTAAAAGCTTAATTCATTGCCTTTCAAAAGTAACAAATTTAGACCTAATTTCAAACACTTAAAATGGACTTCATAATAAAGTGACCTATAACTAATTAGGGGCGTTTTTAAAAAACAGCGTCAATAAGGAATTGTTAATATTAGCGCTTTAGAATCAATATTCAATAATTTACAGTCATTTTAAGCCTAGATAATTTAATTATTACTAATTTTAAGGTCCGAAATAATTCAGATATGAATAAGGATATTATTTTAATTATTGGGGCTAACGGACAGTTAGGCTCTGTGTTAATAAAAGAACTTCAAACAATTCATGGCATACATAAAGTCATAGCATCTGACGTCTATTCAGTGCCTAATTTTGAAGGTATTTTTGAGCTTCTTGACGCAACTGATAAAGCCGCTATACATGAAATTGTGAAACAGTATTCGGTAACTCAGATTTACCATCTTGCAGCCATTTTATCTGCAAAAGGGGAAGAGCAGCCATTGTGGACTTGGGATTTAAACATGAAAATGATGCTCAATGTTTTTGAAGTGGCGAGGCTCACAGCTATAAATAAAGTGTTTTTCCCTAGTTCTATAGCGGTTTTTGGAGATCAGGCACCACTAGAAAACACGCCTCAATCTGCGTTTTTAAATCCTGCAACAGTCTATGGAATTAGCAAAGCAGCAGGCGAAAACTGGGCACAATATTATTTTACTAATTACGGATTAGATATTCGCTCTATTCGGTATCCTGGGGTTATTGGATATCAATCCATGCCAGGAGGTGGAACTACCGATTATGCGGTTGATATTTATCACAGTGCTGTTAAGAAAGAAACCTATGGCTGTTTTTTGAGCGCAGACACCAAATTACCTATGGTATTTATGGCGGATGCGATACGAGCTACTGTTGAGCTTATGGAGGCCCCTAAAGAAAATATCAAAACACGGACTGCATATAATATTGGAGCGATGAGCTTTAATCCCGGTGAAATTTTTGCAGAAATTAAAAAAGTATATCCTACTTTTGAAGTTGAATACCAGCCTGATTTTAGGCAAGATATTGCCAATAAATGGCCCAAAAGCATTGATGACAGCGAAGCTAGAAATGACTGGAATTGGGAACCAAAATATAATTTAAAATTAATGACAGCAGTGATGCTCGAAAAGTTAGAAGAAAAATACAACACAATCAAATCAAAATAATCAGCCATGTACGGAGCTATTAAGGAAAACTTACAAAGGGAATTAAAAGAGATTCAAGCCGCAGGCTTATATAAAAAAGAACGGATTATAACGACCGCTCAAGAGGCTGTTATTAAAGTATCTACAGGAGACGAAGTGATTAACTTTTGTGCTAACAACTATTTAGGTTTATCCAATAATAAACAAGTTGTTCAAGCAGCAAAAGACACTCTGGATTCACATGGATTTGGGATGTCTTCTGTTCGTTTTATTTGTGGTACTCAAGATATTCATAAAGAGTTAGAGCATACAATCGCTGAGTTCTTTCATTGTGAAGACACCATTTTATACGCTGCTGCTTTTGATGCAAACGGTGGAGTTTTTGAGCCATTATTAGGCAAAGAAGATGCGATTATATCGGACGCGTTAAACCATGCGTCTATTATAGATGGGGTTCGTTTGTGTAAGGCCGCACGTTATCGGTATGCTAATAACGACATGGAGGCCTTGGAGGCTCAACTTATTGAAGCCAATAAACAAAATCACCGTTTTAAAATCATCGTAACTGATGGCGTTTTTTCAATGGATGGCATTGTGGCTCAGTTAGACAAAATATGTGATTTAGCCGATACTTACGATGCTTTGGTGATGGTCGATGAATGCCATGCGTCTGGGTTTATTGGAAAAACAGGAAGAGGCACCATGGAGTTAAAAGGGGTGTTAGGACGCGTTGATATTATAACAGGCACACTTGGAAAAGCACTTGGGGGTGCCATGGGTGGATACACGACAGGCAAAAAGGAAATTATTGAACTGTTGCGTCAGAAATCTCGGCCCTATTTATTTTCAAATTCTTTAGCACCTACAATTGTTGGGGCATCGCTTAAGGTTTTTGAACTGATCTCAAAAGATACTTCGTTGAGGGAGCAATTGGAAGCAAATACTAATTATTTTAGAACTGAAATGGAAAAAGCAGGCTTTGATCTTGTTGGTGCAGATGCTGCTATCGTACCTGTAATGCTGTATGACGCCAAGCTATCTCAAGACATGGCCAATGCACTTCTAGAGGAAGGGATTTATGTTATAGGATTTTTCTTTCCAGTAGTTCCAAAAGATAAGGCGCGAATTAGAGTACAATTATCTGCGGCTCATACTAAGCAACATTTAGACAAAGCAATTAGTGCGTTTGTTAAGGTTGGGAAACGGTTAAATGTTATTTAGTTTTCAAAATCAGTAAAGACTTTAGTAAGCTCTTTTTTGTAAGCAGGTTGCAAAGTTTCAATCAAAATTAATTCGTCCTCACCGGCATTAAAAATCCGAACCCGTGTCTGTTTAGGAATCACAAATCCATTTCCAGTTACTATAGAGTCAATACCTTCCTTAAATTCCAAGCCAAGAGTACCGTTCAAAACAATACCGGTTGTCTTAAATTGAAGTTCAACGATGGGCTCCGTCCAAGTCGCTGGAGCATGCATTTTTATGAGCCCCAGCTCATCAGACTCAGTATAGTCATAAATATGCCGTTCCACATTGTCTAAAACAGGAATGTCTATTGGAGAAATACTGTGGTTTTGAGGCTGTAGCTTTTGTATACTAGTTGAAGTAAAGAGGTTCTCAGTATTTTTTAAGTTCGATTCACAGCTCAAAAAAAGAATCAAAAAAAAGAAAAGAGCCGTTTTCATTATTCCTTAATTACCATATCAATACACAAAACCGAGGCCACCATCATTAGCCTAGCCAAATCGTCTTTTGCTACGGAACTATTTATTTCTAGGATGTAGTTGTCGGCTGTGGTAAACAGCTCTTTCCCAATCCCAGCCCATTTTTTTGTAACAGTTCCAATGGCTTCTTGGTTTCTAACGAATTTAAAATCCCATGCAAAAAGGGACCCATTTAAACTGCAAATAAGAGTATCATTAACATCGAAAACGTCAAAGTTGTTTCCAAGAGGAAATAGCCGCTGTTTGAGGTAGCCTACTTTCTTTTCGTTTTCGTCATACACACTTACCCTTGAAAGAAAGAGTGAGATCCCTTTTTTTAATTTCAACACACGCTCGCTGTTTTCTGTGGTTATTTGAATATCAAAAGGGGTACAGCGCTTGAAGCCTGTAAACCGCAATAGTTTACTTACGATATTTAAGTCTATTTCTCGACACTGAAATAATAGCTGCTTGCTTTCTGGGTCGTAAATATCGTAGTTGCTAGACGCTTTAAACAAGCCAAGGTGTTCCTTGACAAAGAATAAATTAGTTTTAAGTAGTGGATGCATTTAGTCGACTTTAAATGTGAAAGACTATTTTAACAACCCTAATTGACTTAAAAAGGAGTAGTTGTCAAAGAAATCTTGTTCTTGAAAAATCTTTCCGTTTTTCATGGATATAAGTGTAGCTCCACTGATGTCAACTTTGTTGTTTGTAGCTGGAATCCCAAATATTTCTCCGTCGTGTGTACCTCTAAAATTCCAATGTTTAACAAGTTTGTCATCTTGACCAAATATATCAATAATTGTAAATTGAGCATCCGAAAACCCGTTTAAATAATTAGCAAAGTAATCTCTAAAAGCATCAATTCCTTCAATATTTCCTTGTGCAGTTACAACAGTTGCTCCACTATCAAAACTATCCGTGTTTATCAAATTGGGATCCCTAAGCTCAAAAAAGCCCTCCCATACGGTAACATACATTTCTATATTTTGAGTGACATTTGAATTTGCTGCTTCTAGAGCTTGACAGTCTTCACTAGGCTGTTGAGCGCAGCTTACAATGATAAGAGAAAGAAATAAAACTAGTATATTTTTCATTTTAATATGTTAAATTTTAGTAAATATACTAATTATGAGTTGTTTATCAAAAGTTAAAATCAATTAGTTCCAGTGGGCTCCTACATGAATACTTTTGAATGCATTTTAAGATCATTTTTTTGAGTTTTAGAATATGATAGCTGTGTTGTTAGCGTATTTCAAGATACTGTATGCTCTTATAGTCTGCCGTATTATTATGAGATAGTTAGCTATTTATTAGTACGACCCCGTTTAGACAACCAAACACCAAAAAGTATAGCCTGGGTAAATCAAGCATAAGGAGCTTAAAATAGTTGCGTTTTAGTTATTTTTAAATCATCAACTTTACAAGAAATAAATTTAGTGTAACTTAGTTTTATTATTTTTGGAAACGGTTTAACTATTTGTAAACAAACACGACAGGGAGATGAAAAAATACCTCATAATAACTTTAATAATTCTCGCATTTCAATCATGCGTTGGCGCTCAGAAAAATAGTGAACTATTTACAATATATTTAGTTAGACATTCGGAAAAAGACCTCACAACCAACAACCATTCAAACCCCCCACTGACTCAATGTGGAGAACAAAGATCGGAGAATCTAAGTGATTTTCTTAAAGATGTAAATCTAGACGTAGTATACAGTACAGACTATAGTCGAACTCAAAAAACAGCACTGCCAACAGCGCTGTCTAAAGGACTGGAGATTACAGGTTACAATCCTCAAGAACTTGAAAAATTTTCAAAATTATTAATCGCTAATCAACAAGACGCACTCGTTGTAGGGCATAGTAATACCACAGGCGTTTTAGCGGGTCTTTTAGTTGGTGAAGAGATAGGAGCATTTGATCTAGACATTTATGATCGTGTATATCAAGCATTAATTTATAAAAATAGCGGTCGTCTTCAGTTATTACACACGGCCTTTGATTGCAATGATTAAATGCGCAAATGGTTGTTGAGCCAAAATTATCGGTCACGGATCTAAGTTTTTTTTAGGAGACCATACTTTTACTGATTGACTTGCTGTTTCTTTATTTCTTTAAAAAACGAATTAACAACCCACTCCTTAGGCAAGTGCCTCGTTATGACTTATTGTGACCCAAACTCCAGAATTAATTAAATATTTCCTCGTTCGACGATAAACATTTGTATATTGAGTTCTTAAAAAAAAAATTAACCTAGCTTCTGATGAATAAAAAAACTATTTTACCACTGCTATTTATAATTTCTATTTATAATTTTGGTTTTTCTCAACCGATTCCAATTGATAATTACTCTGTAAATGGTCTTGGACAAGCCCAATTATCAATTCAGGCCCAAGCAGGGAAATATTATATATTAGAGGCACAGCACAGTGCTACGTTTAATTGGGCGACCTCAATGACAATGGGTGTTGACGGAACCATGGTCATCTCTGAGGCGGCGGCGGCATATCCATTAGCAAACTATTCTATAACAGCTTATGATATAGCAACTCCCGCTGACTATGATGGAGATGGTATAGATGATGTTACAGAATTTAATAACATGCCTACGGATGCGCCTTTCAACTTTGCAGACCCTATTGATATTTCTGACGGCTCTACATCAATACCAGATACAGAAACCTTTATGACTTTGGCTACCGTAAATAATGTTGGTTGGGCACCATTTCTTGATGATCAAATGTATGTTAAGTTTGGGATTCTTAATAGAGATACTGACAATCCACAGGTTTACTTTATTAACAGTAACACCTACACAATTCACGCAAGCTTTTGGAGTGGAATTGGAGCCTCTGTTACTGGAGATGATGCTTCTGGGGAGATTGTCTTTAATCCCAACGATATACTTCCAAGTGGGGTAATAGGAACGTATTCTTTCAATTTTTCTTTTGGAAACGCCTATGATTTTGAGGACACTCAAAGAACCTATGAATTATTGGTTGCGAACATGCCTTTTCTTCAAAATAATATGAACCACTTTATTGGTCAGTCTGATGAAGACAACCATATTAATAATTATGCGTCAGATTTTGTAGGGTCTAGAATAGAGGTTGTTTTAGAATCGGATGTTTTTGCAGAAATTAACTATATTCCTTTCCATGAAGCAGAAGGCTATGGGTTCTTTAAGCACATGACGAATCTTAACGAAACTCCAGGAAGCAGGGATATCGTTCTCTATGATGCATTACCTAACTCCCTGCCTAGAGTTGGAGGGATTATAACCTCTGTTATACAAACGCCGTTGTCTCACGTTAACCTAAGAGCTATTCAAGACAATGTTCCAAATGCATATATTGCAAATCCTTTAGCTAATGACGCCATAGCAAATCTGTTAGGAGGCTACGTTTACTACAAAGTAGAAAACGAGCAATATGAAATACGAGAAGCCACTTTAACTGAAGTAAATGACTGGTATGAAGAACTTAGACCTACAGAAGCACAAATTCCAATTCGAGATTTAAGCATCACAGAAATCTTACCTTTGGACGATATTAATTTTGACATGTCTACGGCCTTTGGTGCAAAGTGTTCTAACGTTGCAACGATGAGGTCATTCGACCTTCCTAGCGGCACTATTCCGGATGGTTTTGGAATTCCATTTTATTTTTATGATGAATTTATGCAATTCAATAATTTCTATGAAGAGGCCCAAGTCATGATAGACAATCCGACGTTCCAAACGGATTTAAACTTTCGGATTGAGCGTCTAAAAGATTTTAGAAGAGACATTAAAGACGCCCCAATGCCGCAATGGATGCTTGATGATTTACAAGCCATGCATGATGATTTCCCAGCAGGAACGGCCGTTAGATGTCGATCAAGCACTAACAACGAAGATTTACCTGGGTTTAGTGGTGCAGGCTTATACACTTCTAAAACTCAATATCTAGATGAAGGTCACATCTCCAAATCCATTAAGCAGATATATGCAAGTATGTGGAATTTTAGGGCCTATGAGGAAAGAGATTTTTATCGTGTGGATCACTTTATAGCAGCCATGGGATTGCTATGTCACCCTAATTTTCAAGAAGAGCAATCTAACGGGGTCGGAATTAGTATTGACCCTATTTACGACACAGAAGACACCTTTTATCTCAATACCCAAGTAGGGGAATCCTTGATTACAAACCCGGATCCGAACTCGGTTCCAGAAGAAATTTTATTATATGAAGACCCTTTACAAGGAGGGGGTTATCTTGTATTAAGACTATCCAACTTAGTAAATCCAGGAGAGCTGGTAATGGATCAAGCCTATCTTAATCAAATGAGAGAATTCTTAACGGTTATTCATGACGAATTTTCAATTCTTTATGATGTAGTAGGGGCGGAAGGTTTTGGGATGGATATCGAATATAAGGTAACAGCTCAAGATCAATTGGTAATCAAACAAGCAAGACCATGGGTTTCATTTTGGGCAGACATTACAGCCAATAATGATTTGGGTGTTACAGCAATTGTGGACCCTCAGTCATCTGCTAACCTAGGAAGTAATGAGCTGGTATCAGCCACTATTTCCAATAACGGTTTAAACGACATGAGCAATTTTGATATTGAACTTTTGGTAGACGGTCAATCTGTAGAAACGATTACGATTCCTGATATAATTCAGCCTTTTGCCGAAGCTGATTTTCAATTTCCAACCCCGCAAGATTTTTCAATTATTGGAGACTATAATATCACTGTTAGTGTGAGTCATGCGGATGATGAATACGAAAACAATGATACTTTAAGCGTAGTTTTAAGTAACATTCATGAGTTCGATGGGGCGCTTTCACTTGGAGAAGTAGCAGTTGTTTGTAATGACGTAGTTGAAGTCGAGGCTATTATTAATAACCTGGGACAGACCACCCTAACAACAGTGGATATAGAAGTCTTAGTTAATGGCCAAGTAGTTGAGGTTATTATTGATAACGTTGAGATTCCTTACCAAGAGCAAGGGACAATCGCACTAACGATTGACGACAATCTTCTAGAAACCTCTAATGCGATCACACTAAACCTGTTAGAAGTAAATAATCAAGTTGATGGAGATCTAACTAATAATTCAGTATCTACCACCACCACCCTAGATTCAGATTATGATATTATTACACTTGTTATCAACGCTGATAATTATGCTTACGAAACATCTTGGAAGCTTCTAGACAACACCAACGAAATTATATCTACGGGTTCTTTAAGTTCTAGCGACTCAAACAGCGTTTATAGTGAAGAAATTTGCGTTAATTATATGTCTTGCTTCTCTTTGTACTTTTACGATTCTTATGGAGATGGGATTTGCTGTGGTTTTGGCGAGGGCTTTTTTCAAGTTTTGGACGCATCCGGGGAGGTTATTCTTATAAATGACGGGGAGTTTGATAATTTCGTTAAAGAAGCGTTTTGTCTTGATGAATCTGGATGTGAAATCAACGCAGAGATCAATGTTTTACATGCAAGTTCTGATTCTGCCAATGATGGCACTATTACAATGAATACCAGTTCTGGGTTGAGTCCATTTCAATACAGCATTGATGGTGGACAGACTTTTTCTGAATCTAACACATTTGAGAATTTAATGCCAGGGAATTATAGCGTATTTATTCTTGGCGCTTCTGGGCTTTGCTCATTTGAGGAGACTGTTTCAATTTCAGCCTGTGTTCTTACGACAGTTGATGTGGTTGCGACCGCAGTTTCTTCTGTTGTTTCAACAAACGGCTCCATTGTTATCACGCCAACTTCAGGAATGGCTCCTTATCAATACAGTATTGATGGTGGACAAAATTTTGTAACAACAAATGTTTTTGCCAACTTACCTGTGGGCAACTACAATGTCATTGTCAAAGATGCATCGGAGATTTGCTCATATGAAACAGGCATTCCTATTCAAGTTGAAGGGTTGATTATCAATGAAATTAACTACAAATCAATTGTTACGTTCAACCCAGGCGACTGGATTGAATTGTACAATCCAAAAGGAGCGACCATAGACATTTCAAATTGGCAAATAAAAGACGACAATGACACCCATGTGTTTGTCATTCCGGAGGGCACTCAAATAGTAGGAAATGGGTTTTTGGTCGTTGTTAAAGACGCAGCCGCTTTTAGTAGTGTCTTTCCAAATATTCCTTATATAGGAGAATTGGACTTTGGATTTGGAGGGTCTGATGCCGTTAGAGTGTACAACTCCGATAGCAAGCTCATGGATGAAGTTGATTATGAGTCCGAAACACCTTGGCCAACTTGTGCCGATGAAACTGGAAACACTCTAGAACTGATCACGCCAGATTTAGATAACTCATTGTCTGAAAACTGGAGCTGTATCAATGAAAACGGAAGTCCAAATGCAGTCAACAGCAGTGAACTTTCCATTGATGAGGTTGCTTCTAGTATGGTCATTGTTTATCCGAATCCGGTAAAAAACACGCTTTATATTAAAGGCGATTTAGCCGCTTATGATATTGAAGTTTATTCATTGCTTGGCCAGCGAGTAATGACGACTTCCAATGCCAATGAAATTGATCTGAGCACGCTTAACGAAGGTGTCTACTTGATAAAAATAAGTACCGAAAACACAACCATCACAAAACGCATTATCAAGTTTTAACACAAAACTTGATAATGTTTATGGAGTACATTAAATAGCTGAATTTAAGGGACTAGCTGTGTCAAGTTGTTTAGAGCTTATATTTAAAGATATTTCTCCAAGTTTTAAGTTCACACTTGTAGAACTTGATTAATATCTCATATACAAAGTCAGAATAGTTTTTCATAATATTATTTATTACAGTTTTCACTTGAACAATTCTTACAACAGCAATTTTTACAATTGCCTTGCTGACATTCTTTGCATTTACAAGTACAGTTATTTTTCATTTTTCAAAGACTTTAATTAAATAATAGAGACCCAAAAAAGACAGTCCAATGATTGATAGGACACTAGCCCTAGTGCAAGACATAGGGTAAAAAGACAGCCAAAAGTTCCAATTGAGAGCCCTAGGTGTTTTAATTTAATCATTGTTAGTGTTGTGGTTTATACTTCAAATATAACAATACCCTCTATATCACAAACGGTAAATAACAATCTCTTGAATATTTAAACTCTCTCATTGTTTAAGTTCAACCTATTTACGAGGCTTATAAATAGTTGAATTGAAAGAAGAAGATAATGCCTATGGGTTTACTCTTCTGAATAATTAGTAAGCCACCTAAAAGTGTTTAAAACAAAATTTTTCCAGTCGTATCCTTCAGTATTCATTCCAGCATACATTTTAGTTCCATCATCCATACTGAAAACCATTGCAGTAAAACCATTTGAATCCCCAAAAGCAGCAATTTTTCCAGAGCCATACATTCCTGCTAATCCTTGAGAATTTCCCTTTCCTTCTGGTCCTATGCCTGTAGAGTGTTTTACATTAAATGAACTTTCATCAAGTTTTAGTATATTTTCATATTTAGAGCCTAAAAGTGCACTTCCTCCAAATGAAACTAATTTTTCTACTTTATACTTTCCGTTTACAATAGGGTGGTTAGTGTTCAAATTTTTATTTTCAAATTTTATCATTCCTGGACCGTATTTACTTTCGTAATTAATAGTATCTACTGTGGTTCCGATAGATGACTCAATGTCAAATTTTCGTAATAGTGGGTTTATGGCTTGGTCAAATGGGGCGTGTTCGCTGAAGGCCAAAAGGGAGCCTCCATTATTTACCCAGTTTTGTAATTCATTAAGCTCATTTTCAGAAAAAGTGTTTTTATCTGCTGCTGAGTTTTCAGTAGCAAAATCAAACGGTAATGCCGTAATAACGACTAGAACTTTAGCTTGACTTAAACTTGATTTAGAAAACTCTTTATCTAGGAATGACACCCTGTATCCATCATTTAATAATAAGTCTACAAGAGGCTTTATTAAATGGGATTGTATAAAAAAGTTTTTGTGAGTTGAGTCAAACATAATTAACGGTCCGTCATTAATTTCAAATGAAGGGTTTTCCACCTCTAAATTGACATTAGTGTCATTATACATTGGCCATTTGTAAGGGTAGTTTTGTTCCTGCCCAATAGATAGAAGTGGAACAAATAACACTAGCAAGATTATTTTTTTCATAATTAAATGGGTTTGTAGTTTAAATATAACAAATATTAATTCAACCTACTTACTTGATTTAGAAATAGCTAAATTAAAGGAGTCTGATATTCCTATGGTTTAGGATTACACTACGATTACGCTTGATATTCAAGTAACTTTTCAAGACTCACAAAATCGAGAGTTCTAATATTTGTAGATTCCAATAACAGTTTAGGTGCGCATCCATTATTGTAAGCCTCAACCCACCTTAAAGCGCATAAACACCACTTGTCACCAGCTTTCAAACCTTTAAAATTATATATCGGAATATCTCTTGTTAAATCATTTCCTCTTTTTTTTGAAAAAAGTAAAAATTCATCAGTGACAATTGCACAAACGGTATGTGTTCCAATGTCATTATTACCTGTGTTACAAAACCCATCTCTGAACACACCAGTTACAGGTTTTAAACAACATAATTCAAGGTCATTACCAAAAACGTTTAACTGTCCCAATTTGTGTAAATTTTATTTGAGAATATTGTCCTAAAAAACATGCAATTAAAACTGGAATTAATGAAAACCCATATGCTTTTCTAAAAGGCTATATTCTGATAATGTTGTCAATATTAGAGCTGAAATAATAATAAAAATAAGTCAAAGGCTCTTTTTGTTCCTTTCATTCAACTTAGTTTATGCTTCAAATATAAGAAATGTAAGTCTAACTTACTTAAGAGGGATTGAAGTAGCTGAACTGAAGGAAGAAGATATGCCTAAAGTTTATTTATCCAATACACTACTGCTACAGTAACAATCGTTACAACAATTACATACAGAACCCCTAACAAATTAGATGTTTTTGTTTTTTTGTTATAAATAAAACTTTTAAAATCCATAATAATTTAATTTACTTAAGAGGTTTAGAAATAGCTGAATTGAAATAGAAGGTTATGCTCGTAATTTAATATCTTTATTGAATAGAAAAATACAATTTAAAAACGAATACATATGAAAAATACAATTTTAACGATAGCAGTTTTTGTAACTACATTAATTAGCTCATTACAGCTAACGGCTCAAGAATTTAAAAGTTTAGACAAAAGCCCAATGGATATGGCAGCGTTTCCTAGTAGTTACAAAATATCAGACAAAATAGTAAAAGTAATATACAGTCGCCCTCAATTAAAAGGAAGAGATTTAGTGAAATTAGCACCACCTGAAAAGGTTTGGAGAACTGGGGCAAATGAAGCAGTTGAAATCACATTTTATAAAGATGTTATTTTTGGAGGGAAGGCATTGAAGGCAGGGACTTATTCTCTATTTACAATACCTTCTTTAGAAGGAGATTGGACCGTAATTATTAATAGGGCAAGAAATGTTTGGGGTTCATATTACTATAAGCAAGACCAAGATGTTGTTCGAGTTTCTGGTAAAACCACTAAAACAGAGGAAAATATTGAGGCTTTTTCAATGAAGTTTGATAAAGATATGACGTTAATAATGGGGTGGGGAAAAACCGTCATTTCAGTGTCTATAAAATAACCTTCAAACGAAGGCTGTTTTTAGCCACTTTAGAGTCGATTTAAGAGATTTTTTAAACTGTTTCAATAAGACACTATAATCCTTTCAGACACTCAGGAGCTATAGAACCCTTTAATTATATAGGCTCTATAACCAAGCTACAGAAAGCAATGGGACATTCGTCTATAAATATAAGCTTAACCTACTTAAGAGGTTTAGAAATAGCTGAATTAAAAGAAGAAGCTATGCCTATGGTTTAGTTTATTATATTTGTATTAATTCAAATATATATTTAAAATGAAAAAAATTATTATTTTATTAGCTCTTCCACTCTTTATTTATGGATGTGCAGCTAAAAAACAATATGTTAAGACTGTGATGAATAAAGTGTTTATTGGAATGTCAATAAGTGAATTTAATCAACTTGTTGAAAAAAAGGAATTAATTTCAATGAAAGCAACAAAGGAAGGAAATATTGCAATTTATAAAATTGGAGGTTATAATTGGTATGACCACGATAATGCAGATGGAACAGGAGACCATAGATATTTATATTTTCTTGACAATAAGTTAAATCAAGTTGATAAAGGAGAAAGGGCTGCAGATTTAAAAATTCAAATTGTTAAATAACTTTATGTAATTGTTCAACTAAGTTATTAATGATGTATGATTTCAATTATTTTACCCCATCTGTTGTAACTTATTTGAGTTCCAGATAGTTAGTTTACTCAAATATAAGAAATGTAAGTTTAAGCTATTTACGTGGTTTAGAAATAGCGGAATTAAAAGAAGAAGATATGCCTTTAGTTTAGTTTTTGTTATATTTAATTTATGAAAAACATACTTTGGTCTATACTTGAGGATAATACTACCAAAAAAGGCAGATACTTCGATTACTTTATTCAGGCTTTAATTTTTCTATCCCTTGTTTCATTTTCATTAGATACTCTTCCAAATCTATCTGAAGAGTTCCGACAATTTCTTGATAGTTTTGAAGTATTCAGTATAATTATTTTTAGTACAGAATATTTATTAAGAGTTTACGTATCTAAAAAACCATTTAAATATATTTTCAGCTTTTATGGTTTAATTGATATAATAGCTATACTGCCATTTTATTTAAATAAATTTTTAGACCTACGTTTTCTGCGAGCGTTTAGAGTTTTTAGAGTTTTCAGAGCATTAAAGTTAATGAGATATAACAAGGCTCTTAATCGATTCAATGTTGCATTTAAAATTGTAAAAGAAGAAATAATATTGTTTTTTATGGTAACACTTGTATTGATCTTCATTACTTCGGCAGGAATTTATTTTTTTGAAAATGAAGCTCAACCTGAGGTTTTTAAATCTGTTTTCCACAGCGCTTGGTGGTCGATAGTTACTTTAACAACTGTTGGTTATGGAGATGTATACCCTATAACAATAGGTGGTAAAATATTCACTTTTTTTGTGCTTATGATAGGCGTTGGATTGGTAACTATCCCTGCAGGTTTAGTCGCGACAGCACTGTCAAAAGCAAGAGAAATCGAAAATTAAATAAATGAGTGATTTAAAAAAAATATTTGGTTATATCCTATCATCAAAAGAGCTTGAAGACTCATTAATGGATGTGGCTCAAGTCATTTCAGAAAAAGGGTCTAAAGCAACAAGAACGGATTGCTTAAAAGCTCTTAGCATTTATGGAATAAAAGAGATGGCTTCGTTTAAAAAGGGCAGCTTGAGACTTCTACTGTTTTATTTAAAAGTTGTTTTAAAAGACAACTTAATTTCAGCTGAAGAATTGAATAATATTAGATATTTAAAATTACTGTTTGGGGTAAAAGAAGGTGACTTTACTAAAGAAAAAGTATTTGCAGCAGAAATTTCTAATCTAATTAAACTTCAGATTGATTTAATATATAAAGATGATGAGGTTTCTTCTGAGGAGGCAATTCACAAAGTTAATTTACAGGAAGCTTTTGGCTTGAACTATGATGAGTTTTTGTCGCAAAGCAGCAAAGCAGCATTAGATTCTCTTGACAGAACCGATGATTGGATTAAAATTGACACCTATATTACAGTGAATAATTATCGAAAATGGGAAAAAGAAAAAGGATATTCTACATATTTAAAATCTTCTGAAGACAGTTCAAAAAATAGACATATATCACAAAGTGTAAAAGATGATGTTTGGAATAGAGATGGTGGTGTTTGTGCGCAATGCGGCTCAAATCAAAATATAGAATTTGATCATATTATTCCTCACTCTAAGGGGGGCTCAAATACTTACAGAAATATCCAACTTTTGTGCGAGCCTTGTAATAGAAGTAAGTCTAATAAAATTGGGTGACGAGATAAGCTTGTTACTACTGAAATCTAAAACTGCCAAATAACTGCCAAGAATATTACTATCTTTACTGTAAGTTCTGTGTAATAAACAAATCTCTATTAAGTCTGCTTTTCGAGACTGGTTAGAGAGTGAGAGCAACAAAAAACCCCTCAATTAAGAAGGGTTTTCAGGGTGGTCCCACTTGGGCTCGAACCAAGGACCCTCTGATTATGAGTCAGATGCTCTAACCAACTGAGCTATTGATTACCAGTGTCTTGTACAGATAATTAAGTTTAACTGTCTAAGCACTGCCAAATGACACTACAATTTCCTAAAGTTCACACTGATTCTTTAAATAAAGTATTTGTATCCTTCTACATTAAAAATAAGAGATACAGACTTTATAATGGTAAAAGGATCAATTCCTCTACAGACCCAAATCCTTATCCACTAGACCAAAGATTATCTATTGCTAAAGTCCTAGCTGCAGAGATTTACAGCTACCTTTTAAATGGGGGTGTTTTACTGTCCTATAGATCCACAAATGTTATCACTGGTAAGCTCTCAGATATGGATTATATCAAACAAGCTCTGGACTCAAAACTAGCAAGTGATTACTCTGTTAAATACAAGGCTATGTTACAGTTTAGTTTTAACTGTTTAGAGCAAGAAATAGGCGTTTCAAAACTTGATGTCACCGCTCTTAAAAATATTCTTTCAAGGTATTGCTCTGGAGTTTCTCACAACACCCTTAAAAGACACCTAAATGTGCTTATAAATGAAGCTGTGTCCTTAGGTATGGAGTACAATCCAATGACTGAGGTAAAAAGTAAGAAAGCTAAGGCTGTTTTGCACAAACCTTTTGATGATATTGCTACTGTTTTAAAGGATATTAAAGCCTTTAATAAACACCTTCATTTGTGTTGTTTACTGACTTACGGCTGCTTACTAAGACCACATAGAGAAGTCAGGGAATTGACATGGGGAGATTTCTCAAAGGACTTAGGCTACATTACACTTTCTGGGTTTAGAAATAAGTCAGGCAGAAACAGGATTGTACCAGTACCTAGTTTTATCAAATCTCACCTACATAAAAAAAGTTTAAATGACAATGTTTTTACTGGAGATCAAAGCAGTAGAAACCCAGATTATTTTAAAACACTGTGGAGCAGATACAAGAAACAAACTAAGCTTTTGAAGGAAGGACAAACATTGTACTCATTTAGACACTCAGGAGCTATAGAAATCTTCAAGAGAACAGGATCTATAACCAAGCTTCAGAAAGCTATGGGACATTCGTCAATAAATGTAAGTTTAACCTATTTACGTGGCTTAGAAATATCTGAACTGAAAGAAGAAGATATGCCTATGGTTTAGGATTATTTTATTATTTTTAACAAATGGAAAGCTTTGCCAAAATATTTATGTGGTTTGTGATACTTGGCACTTATTTTCTTTGTGCATTCTCAACTGATTTATTATGGCTTGGGCAAACAGGGGTTGCGTTTCTGGTGTTTTGCATTACATTTTCTATTTTAAATGAAATTATAGATGATTATTTAGCTATGAATAGATGGAAAATTAGTTGGATTTCATTAACACTTGTTTTTGTATTTTCCTTTATTTTTTATTTTTCTTGGGAACAAAAAATCACTACTTACATTTTTGGTGCTTTGACTTTAATTACATTTTTAGTGTGGATAACTAAAATATATCAGATAAAAATAAAAAAACCTATATTTATAAAAAACAAACCAACAATGAAGAAAAAGATAGGGATTTTACTTATACTACATGCTACTTTGGGGATTTTTAACGGGCTATATCATTATGGTTATTCTCTACGCATGCTCAAAAACCCAGAGGTTTTTTTCCAACTATTATCTTTAGTTATTTTTATTTCTTTGGAGTTTTTAATTGCTAATCTATTGATTAATGGTTTAGACTCTAACATTAGTAATGCAAAGAAAACACCACCTATTAAGAAAGTTCCCGCTGCAAAAAAAGTTCCCACTGCAAAAAAAACACCACCTATTAAGAAAGCTCCCGCTGCAAAGACAAAACCAGCAATTAAGAAAGTTCCCGCGTCAAGGAAAATTAAACTAAATCCATTTAAAAACTATAATCAAACACAAAAAGATATATTATTAAAGACATACAGCTCTGCAAGTAAACAACAACAGATTTCAATAATTTATTTGTTTGCTTCTATCTTGAAAGAAGAAAAACCAACAAAATCTGACTTTGAAAAATTAGAGCGTGAACTTGATCTTTTCAACTTCAAAATGGATTTACTCTCTGGATACAATGGTTGGGATGGAATTGTAAAAGATTTAAATCCACTACCAACATCATTGAAAGAATTTATTTTTATTAATTCAATGGAATTCATGTATGTTGATGGAAAACTTAGCCAAAAAAGAATGAACCAAGCTGAAAAAGTTTTCTCTAGAATTGGAATATCATCTGATAAGGCCATGGAAATATTAGGTAAGCACAAAGCTTTTAGAAATAACTTAGGTTTATGAAAATTTTATTTAAACTAAAAAAATCGTGCAAATGACAATTCTTGGTATTATACTAATTTTAATAGCAGCTTTTCTGTATGGTGGACTTACACAACAAAAAGCAGGAGAAATAGATGTAGTGTTTTATTACAATAGCAAGAAAGTGGTTTTAATTTGTCTACTTTTAATTTTATTGGCCATATTGCTTTTTGTTTTTTAATCAATAATGATATTGAAAGTCAAAATAAACTAATATTGTTTCAAAAGAAATATTAGAATTACTAAAATAATCACCCCAACTATAATGTAACTAGTTTTATCTCTTGCTCTGTCTTTGTATGTAAAACGAAAGAAACTAATTGCGCCAAAAAGAAGTATGAATAAAAATATTTTCATGTTAGTAAATATAGTTATATTTTAAGGTTTTTATTTATTTTACTGAAATTTCAATTCATGTGGACTTATTTATTCGGTAGTATAGAACTCTTTTCCAACCACAAAAGCTTTAGCTTATGGGTGTTACCACAATAAAATTACGTTAAATGAAAGACAGCCAAGAATACATATTATTTAAAACTATAGGATTAAGGTATTCTCCATGGATGGAAGATATGGAAAATGCACTACCATCACGGATGGTAGTGGGTAATCCTAATAAATTGCAAGAGTGCACGCATAGGAGCTTTGCCATTGAATTTAATAATAATATTGACAGAATATCTATGCTCATTCATTTTAAACATCTCAGCATTCATCACCTGATATTACATTACCGTAAAAAGAGCGCTAGGAATAGGAAGACTCAAAAGGTCTATCCACAACACAAAATGAATTTATCTTTTCAAAATACGCTTGAATTACTAATATACTTATCTAGTAAAAACTATGAAGTAGATTGGATTGAGATAAGGTTTAAAAATGGTTGGGCTATTAAAAATGCTTTTCTAGATGAATTGGAATTCATTACAAATAATACCCAAGAAAGAAATCTACTCTTTGAGAAGCTTATATCACTTAGTGGTCAAGGCCCAATTGATATTAATTCATTAGAAATAAATGAAACTTACTCACTTTGTACAGACGGTGAAGTCAAACTAAAACCCCTTTTCTCTTAAGATATTTATTAACTATATTTTAATACAATTAACTACTAAATTTAATCAATGAAAATATTATTTATAATTCCTGTTTTACTTATATATTCATGTACATCCTACAAATATGAAAACAAAAATGAATTACAAAAATTAATTGGTTTAGAAATTCCTAGTTATAAAATTGTTGATTCTAAAATGACTCACAGTGCTAGGTTTGATTCTGAAAAAACTACAAAAGTGACAATTAAATTCAATAATAAAATTGATTCAAATACCTACAAAACTCTAGATAGTCTTTGCAGCCTTCCATTTCAAAATAATCCCAATGTCTCTTCCAGTTATTTTTACAGCTCAGTTGAGGCTGCACAACGCTGCTGGACAAAAACAGATGATGTATATAGATATTATAGGATTACAGATTTTGGAGAATACTTTTTAGACAGTAGAGATGCGTTTTTTGATCTTAAAATAAAAAAGGGAAGTCAAACAGCTGAATTAATGTATGGGAATTTTTGAATTTGAACTGACTAAGTCGTTATAATGAAGGAGACCCTTTTTAAAGGGGTTAATCTTTTCTTTTAATAAAAAAAACGCCTGATTGATCACCAGACAGTGGTTTGATCATCCAAAAGCAACTATCACACTCCCATTCATCATAAAAGCCCAGTGATGGACTTTGTTTCATTGTCACATAACAGTGCTCATTGAGGTATTTGTAAAATTCTTCATAATACTTTCTGTATAAGTCATTGTGCATTCCAATAGATATTGCTTCATCAGCAATTAAAATGAAAGGCATATCCTCATTTTTAGTTTTATAAATAGTATAATTATACTTTTCCAAAACAATATCTTTGGGTGTATAGTTAGGCTCCAATGGAAAGTCTTTAAATAGCTTTTCCTTAAACTCATCAATATTATCAAATGCATTGAGCATATTCTCAACTGTAGTTTCTTGACTAAGACAAAGCATTGGAATTAAAAGTAAGAGAATCAGAGTTTTTTTCATTTAATTAATTTTTCTTGTATGTGCCATCAAAAGTTACTCCAAATCCTCCATATATAAAATTACAATCTCGTGTTTGAACTGTGATAGAATCTTTATTGAAGGTGAAATAGACTTTACAACGCTCCTCTCCTTCACTATAAAGAGGTAATTCACCATCTTCAACTAAGGAGTGATCATTGTAATAGGCTTTATTATCTATTACCTCAATTACAAAATGATCTGCTAACATTTCACCTGAAAATTTAATAATCTGCTTGGCATATCTATCATAAGAATCTCTCCATCCAAAAAATGTAAATTTGTATGAATTCTCTTCATCTTTAATTTTTTCCAGAGTTAAAGTATTTTCAAATTTTTCTCCAGGGATAATCTTAACGGATGAAACGGTAGATGCTGGGCTTGAATCAGTCCACTCACCACTGTAGTCAGTGTTTTGGCTAAAAATAAGTAGTGGTAGTATGTAAATTAGGAGGAATAGATTGTTTTTCATTACATAAAAATAATGAAATAGATTCTAAATGATAGCTATATTAATATTATTAGGTGCTCATATTTACAAAACAGGGTTTGAGTCAATGAAATTAGCTTATTTGGCTTACCACACAGGGGGTAACACACGTTTAAGTTTTAGGTGGGGAGCAGATCCATAGGAAGCCTAGAGCTTTTAACATCCACAAAATCTGATTTTAAAATTAAGTAGTAAATGATGCTGAGACAGTACAATTAGAGCCTAAAACTAGCTATTGAAGCTGAGTCAGC